>ENA-OQCX01000191-OQCX01000191.1-human-gut-metagenome-genome-assembly--contig:-NODE-191-length-32676-cov-6.949430_pt1 | contig 32676 bp, 40 predicted proteins | sample MGYA00242762_ERZ504587 | MGnify/ENA primary metagenome ERZ504587 (study PRJEB26092, sample SAMD00036337) | human gut metagenome | host: Homo sapiens | study: EMG produced TPA metagenomics assembly of...
TCCTTTGCAATAAGAAGACATATATGCTGATCAAAGCACTGGAACGTGCAAACGGAGAACAGCTGGAAGAACTGAACCGCTGGCTGAATGCCGACAACTGTCAGTCGGCAGAAAAGATAGCGGCAGTGACGGAGATCTATAATCAGTTGACTATCCGTAGCGTTTGTGAAAACAAAATGCGTGAATATTATACGCTGGCTATGGAGAGCCTTGAAGCAGTTGCGGTTGCCGAAGAGAAGAAGAAAGAACTTAAGAATTTAGTGAAATTACTGATGTATCGGGAAATGTAGTAAAGTTGGTGGGAAATGCCTTACAGACGATTGCCAAATACGGATCAAGCCAGAGTACGGGCGCTGAAAGCAGCGGTCGAGAAGGGTGACGTGTATAATGTGCGGGACTTGGCTATCTCACTGAAAACATTATTCGAAGCCCGTAATTTTCTGCTGAAGTTTGAGCTGCGCAGATTTACTATACCCAATGTTATGACAACCAGTCGAGAGCCAGTCGCAAGCATCAGGCGAATGTGCGGATGGCACGGCTGTATATATCCCATTTTATTCAAGTGCTCAACCTCGCGGTGCTTCGCGATGAAATCAAACCGGTGCATAAAGAACTTTATGATCTTCCGGAAGCGAATGTGGTACCGGATTTATTAAGCGAAGCAGCTTTGGTAGAGTGGGGGGAGAAAAATCATTGAAGGAGAGCAGCGGAGAACCTCTCAAGGGGGAATCCCCATTTATAACCCGACTATTGCGCGCGTAAAAGTGCATTATGATATTTTTCTGGATAGCTACGAACGTCAGAAGAGTTACCAGTCCGCCACCAACCGGAGTCTGGATGAGCTGGCTTCGATGCGTGACCGGGCAGATGAACTGATTCTGGATATCTGGAATCAGGTGGAAGCGAAGTTTCAGGAAGTGAATCCTAATGAAGCCCGGTTGGCAAAATGTCGTGACTATGGACTGGTATATTACTACCGCTCCAACGAAAAAGTAAAAGAAGAAAGCGAATTGTCATGTTAATAGATACTCATTCCCATCTTTTTTAGAAGAATTTTCCGATGACCTGCCGCAGGTGATGGAACGTGCACGTCAGGCAGGTGTTTCGCGTATTTATATGCCCAACATTGACAGTACGACGATTGAACCCATGCTGTCGGTTTGCGCGGATTATCCGGATTTCTGTTATCCGATGATCGGACTGCATCCTACCTCGGTGAACGAGTCATACCGTCAGGAACTGTCAATCGTCCGGGAGCGTCTGGAAGCACCCAATAACTTTGTAGCCATTGGCGAAATTGGGCTTGATTTGTATTGGGATAAAACCTTTCTGAACGAACAACTGTACGTTTTTGAGAAACAGATAGAATGGGCGCTCGAATATAAATTGCCCATCGTGGTTCATTCGCGGGAGGCATTCGACTATATATATAAGGTAATGGAGCCCTATAAAAACACTGCTTTGACCGGTATTTTCATAGTTTCACCGGAAATGCGGAAGAAGCGGCCCGGTTGCTTGAATTTGGCGGTTTCATGTTGGGAATCAACGGAGTGGTCACTTTTAAAAAGTCCTCACTGCCGGATACCTTGCTGACAGTGCCTTTGGAGCGGATTGTGCTCGAAACGGATTCACCGTATCTGACCCCGGCCCCAATCGGGGGAAGAGGAATGAAAGTGCGAATGTGCATGATACGTTCCTGAAACTGGTAGAAATTTATCGGACCACCCCGGAGCACCTTTCACAAGCCACTTCCGAAAATGCGCTAAAAGTGTTCGGAATGGTCAAATAAGGTTCCAAAGGTTTTAAATTATATTAATTTGCAGTATTTATTTAAGATAAAAAAGGGATAATGCTTTAGGAAAAGAAAAAAAAGGATACATTTGTAGCTGAAAATGCGGGAAACTCATAAGGAGAGGTGCTCGAGTGGTTGAAGAGGCACGCCTGGAAAGCGTGTATACGCCAAAAGTGTATCCGGGGTTCGAATCCCCGTCTCTCCGCAGAACAAAAGTTGAAACGTGAAGTAAATACAATAAATAATAATCAATTAATTAATCTTAAAAATTAGACACACAATGAAAAAGTTATTTGCAATTGTTGCTGTGATGGGAGTCTTAACATTTGGCTCAACTCAACTTGCTCAGGCTCAAGATGCTCCTGCAGCTGAACAAACTGAACAAGCAGCTGTAGCACCTGCTGCTGACGCTGCTGCTCCTGCCGCAATGGAAGCTGCAGAAGGTGGTATCCACAAAGAACTCAAAACTAAGTTTATTGAAGGTACTGCATCTTTCATGAGTTTGGTAGCTATCGCATTGGTTATCGGTCTTGCATTTTGTATTGAACGTATCATTTATTTGAGCTTGGCTGAAATCAACACAAAGAAATTCTTGGCTGCTATTGAAGCTGCTTTGGAAAAAGGTGACGTTGAAGCTGCTAAAGACATCGCACGTAACACTAGAGGTCCTATCGCTTCTATCTACTATCAAGGTCTGATGAGAATTGACCAAGGTATCGACGTAGTAGAAAAGTCAGTAGTTTCTTACGGTGGTGTACAAGCTGGTTACCTGGAAAAAGGTTGCTCTTGGATTACACTGTTCATCGCTATGGCTCCGTCTTTGGGATTCTTGGGTACTGTAATCGGTATGGTGCAGGCATTTGATAAGATCCAGCAGGTAGGTGATATCTCTCCGACGGTTGTAGCAGGTGGTATGAAGGTTGCCTTGATTACAACTATCTTCGGTTTGATCGTTGCCTTGATTCTGCAGGTATTCTATAACTACATCCTGGCTAAGATTGAAGCTTTGACCAGCGAAATGGAAGATTCTTCTATCTCTCTGTTGGATATGGTTATCAAATATGACTTGAAATACAAAAAATAATTAAGATGGCTAAGTTATCATATAAAGTATCATACTATGCACTGTATGTCATGTTCGCTATCATCTTGGTAGTGTTGGGCATGTTCTTCTTCGGTGGAGATGCTCAGGGCGATGCAGTGTTGGCAAGCGTTGACGCAGAAATGTGGCAACCGGCTCATACAGACGCATTGATTTATTTGATGTACATTCTGTTCTTTGTAGCTATTATTGCTACCGTGGTTGGTGTTTTGTTCCAATTTGGAGCTGCACTGAAAGACAATCCGGGAGCAGCGTTGAAATCTTTGATTGGTTTGGTTATATTGGTTGCAGTTGTTGTTATTTCTTGGACTATGGGTAGTGAAGAACCACTTGTTATTCCGGGTTATAGCGGAACTGAGAACGTACCTTTCTGGTTGAAGCTTACTGACATGTTCCTTTATTCTATCTATATCTTGTTTGCTGGTACAGTCTTGGCAATCATTTTTAGTAGCATTAAGAAAAAATTATCATAATCAATTGAGGTAACTCAATTTAAAGATATAATTACAATGGCTAAAAAGAAAAGAGAAGTTCCTGAAATTAACTCAAGTTCTACTGCGGACATCGCTTTCTTGTTGCTGATTTTCTTCTTGATTACAACATCTATGGATACCGACCGTGGTTTGGCAAGACGTTTGCCGCCTCCACCGGAAAAGGACCAGAAGTTGGACGATGCAAAGAAGAAGGAACGCAACGTATTGCAAGTCTTCTTGAACATGCAGGACCAGTTAATGTGCGGGAATGATTATATTACTGTTGACCAATTGCGTGCAAAAGCAAAAGAATTTATTGCCAATCCGTATAACGAAGATACAAAACCGGAAAAGATTTCTAAGAATGTTCCTTTCTTCGGTACAGTACAAGTGACGGAAGGCATGTGATTTCTTTGCGTTGTGACCGTGGTTCTTCATACAAAGCATATATGTCTGTACAGAATGAGTTGGTAGCAGCTTATAACGAGTTGCGTGATGAATTGGCTCAGGAAAAGTGGCAGAAGAATTATATGGAGTTGGATCAAGAACAACAAGATGCAATTCGTGAAATTTATTCTCAGAAGATTTCTGAGGCAGAACCTAAAAAGTACGGAGAAAAGAAGTAATGGGAAAATTTAATAAGACTGGTAAACGTGGAATGCCGGCGTTGAACACTTCTTCTCTGCCTGACCTTATCTTCACCTTGTTGTTCTTCTTCATGATTGTAACAACGATGCGTGAGGTAACATTGAAGGTTGAGTTTAAGGTTCCGCAAGCTACAGAATTGGAGAAACTTGAAAAGAAGTCTTTGGTTACGTTTATCTATGTAGGAAAACCTACTGCCGAATTTCGTAAGAAGTTAGGTAATGAGAGCCGTATCCAGTTGAACGACAGCTATGCTGAAGTTGCTGAAATTCAAGATTACATTATTGGTGAACGTGCCAGTATGAAAGAAGAAGATCAGCCGCAGATGACAGTGTCTTTGAAAGTTGACCAAGATACGAAAATGGGTATCGTAACAGATATCAAAGAAGCGCTTCGTAAGGCTTATGCTTTGAAGATTAACTATTCTGCGCAACCGCGTCAGTAAAAGTTAGTTTAATGATATAATAAAGGTCTTTCATTTGTTGAAACGACCTTTATTGTTTTAAGTATATTGGGTTTTTAAGATTTCACATTATATACTTCGCGGTAGATGTGTTCCTTTACAGAGTCAAAATCCTTTCCACATTCTATATCTCCATAGGCCATGATGAGCATAGGCAGGTAGTTGTCGCCTGTTTTATAGGGTGGTTGTTGGTAGGGCTTTTCCCATAAGGAGAATCCTTGCCGTTGATAGAAGTTAATGCGGCGTTTAGCATTTCTTCTTCGGGTATTTCCACTTCCAAGACGATGGGATGTTTTAAGAGTTGGCATAAATGGTTTAGTACGCTCTTTCCATATCCGCCGTTACGCTGTGCGGGGTCAATGGCAAAATGCTCTATATAGTAAAAATGTCCGAAATCCCAGTAAGTGATGAGACCTACCGGGGTGTTGTTATGGAAGATGATATTGTTATAGAAGTGCGTTTTGGTATCTGTATACTTGCGCAATTCCTCCAGTTCCCGGTACTCCTCTGAAGGGAACGATTGGGTCATTAATTTCTCCATGTAGCTGTACAAGTCTGTGTCAGCTGTTGTAATACGTTGAAGTCTGATCATAAGTTCTTTTAGTTTAGTTTGTTTTTATTCAGTATAAAATTCAATGACGCGGCGGATGGCCCGTTGGCAGACCGGGCAGAAAGTAGGGTATTCATTGGTGCGCATGCGGCAATTGTCTGCCGGACGGTAAATGCCTTTGGCAGAATAGCCAGCTCCTTCATATACACCTACGGGATATGTTCCACTTTCAGAAGAGGGAGTAGGAACGGGAGTTCCTTGAGCAAGCATATCTTCCCATTTGGAAATGAAATCGATTCTTGTGCTGATGTTCTGTTCCCAGGGTTCCACATCTAGTGGATAGGTATCTGTCATCACGTCATTGTCGTAGAAGTATTCATCGGCCAGTCCGCCAAAGCTATGCCCGAACTCATGTACCACAACGGGGCGGAACATTGGATGGTGGGCGGTAGTAAGGGTATAGGAATTATAGATTCCACCGCCGCCGTATTCTTCCGTATTGGCAAGGATGATGATGTGTTCATACGGTATTCCCGCCAGCGCATCGTGTATGGATTTGACACGGGAGGTGGTCAGATACCGGTCTGAATAGAATGTGCTGAAATGAGAGCTGAATGCTGTCCGTTTCCATTCTCCGAGGCGTGGTACGCTTACTCCGCTGTCTTCGGAGGGGCTAGCCACTGCTACAATGTTGAAGTGCTTTTTCATGGACCGGAAGGGTTCGTGGGCAAACAGACTTTCGCAGGCAATGGCTGCGTCTTCGTAGAATACCGGCATCTCTTCGGGAGTATATCCTTCTGCAAGGATGGCTACGTCGATGCATTTGGCCGTATTGCCGCTTTGCAGCAGATATTTATGTGGTGTGATGTGGGCAGTACCTTTCTGATGTATCAGGATGTCGTCGGGACTGACCGTATGTTTCATGCTTGCCCGTACATTTCTACGCGGGTCGAGAAGTGTTATTTCTATTTCTGCAGGACGGAGGGGATAGGGAAGGAGAAAGGTGTTTTCGAATCCTTTGGTCACCGCTTTGGCTTCATCCGTTTCCAGCCACTCCTGGAAGAGCGAAGAAAAGGATGTTTTGTAGATTACGCTGCCATTGGCTGCATCTCGCATAATGATTTGTCCGTTTCCTTGCAGGGGCAACTCAGGTAAATGATGCTTCCTTCCTGCAAGAGGGGAGACAAGACAATCCGTCCAGGCATATCTCTTGTTTGGCTGCATTTCCGGTAAAGATATAGTCGACACGCAGGGTTTTATCTGCAAAATAATCGGCAAAACTTTGGGCATGCAAGGATATTGCTGCCATCAGGCATAATAGGAATAAGGAATACTTTTTCATAACGGTTCATTATTATTGCTACTACAAAGATAATATCTTTAAAGCTCATCTGCAATTTTCCGGTCATGCGAGATGGAATTTTGCATATGCACTTTGAAATGCCTGATATGCGGTATTATTCTTTTTTTGCAAGAAAAGTTATAAACCGTATTTTTATTGGCGAAAAAATAGCTAACTTTGCATGTTGCCGTATAGATATGCGGGAGATATAGTAATTTATTAATCATTAGAATTTGAAATGGGACATCATCAATTGGATACTTTAGACGAACAGATTTTAAAACTTATAGCCGATAATGCACGCATTCCTTTTCTTGAAGTGGCCAGAGCTTGTAATGTATCGGGAGCAGCCATTCATCAGCGCATTCAAAAGCTGACAAACTTAGGTATATTGAAAGGTTCTGAATATGTGATTGATCCGGAGAAGATAGGATATGAAACATGCGCCTATATCGGTATCTATCTAAAGGATCCTGCTTCTTTTGATGCTGTAACGAGAGCATTGGAAGCTATTCCCGAGATTGTGGAATGCCATTTTACAACGGGCAAGTATGATATGTTCATAAAGCTTTATGCCCGCAACAACCATCATTTGCTGAGCATCATACATGATAAGTTGCAGCCGCTGGGACTGGCGCGTACGGAAACCTTGATTTCTTTCCACGAAGCCATCAAGCGGCAGATGCCTATAACGGTAGAAGAAGAGGAAGATTAATTTTACCGGTGGATATAATCGACGAATGCATAAGGGCAGGGATGCTTCTCATCTGCGGGATGGGACTCCCTGCTTTTTTCTTGCCATACAGTCGGAGCGACTTCGGGAAAGTAGGCGTCCACCTGAGGGGCTTCTGCATCCACTTCGGTCAGGCAGAGGGTATCTGCAAAGGGGAGTGCCTGGCGATAAACGCTTGCACCGCCGATGATGTAGACGTGTTCGTCGGGCTGGCAACTGCTTAGTGCTTCTTCCAATGAGGGAAAAACTTCTGTACCGGGACAGATCAAATCTTTTTGAGTGGACAGAACAACGTTGCGGCGGTTGGGAAGCGCGCCTTTGGGGAGAGATTCAAAGGTCTTTCGGCCCATGATGATGGTATTTCCCGTGGTGAGGGCTTTGAAACGCTTCAAATCATTGGGAAGCCAGAATAACAACCGGTTCTGATAACCGATACCTCTCTTTCTGTCTACTGCAGCAATAATACTAATCATATGTGTGTAAAATTCTTTTCTCTTTCTATCTTTTTATTGTAGGATTTATACTGACACTTTTCCTGCAATATGCGGATGCGGGTTATAGTTGACCAACTCAAAATCCTCGAACTTGAAGTCGAAGATGTTTTTCACATCCGGATTGATTCTCATCTGCGGCAAATCCCGCGGTTCACGAGATAGTTGGAGTTTTACCTGCTCCAAATGGTTCAGATAGATGTGAGCATCTCCTAAGGTATGGATGAAATCTCCGGCTTTCAGTCCGGTGACTTGCGCCATCATCTGCAGGAGCAGGGCATAGGAAGCAATATTGAAGGGCACTCCTAAAAAAATGTCCGCACTACGCTGATACAGTTGTAGGCTCAGCCGTCCGTTGGCGACATAGAACTGGAAGAAGGCGTGGCAGGAGGGAGGTTCATGTTGTCCAAATCACCTACATTCCATGCGCTGACTATAATCCGGCGTGAGTCGGGATTGTGCTTGATGGTTTCTACAGCTTCGCTGATTTGGTCGATGAATCCACCTTTATAGTTCGGCCAGGAGCGCCATTGATACCCGTAAATATGTCCCAGGTCACCGTTTTCGTCCGCCCATTCGTTCCAGATGCGTACACCGTTGTCCTGAAGATATTTCACATTGGTGTCTCCTTGGAGGAACCATAGCAGTTCGTATATGATTGATTTCAGATGCAGCTTCTTGGTAGTAAGGCAGGGGAAGCCTTCATCCATGTTGAAACGCATCTGGTGGCCGAATACGCTGATGGTGCCGGTACCCGTACGGTCGCTTTTCTCTACGCCTTCGGTCAGTACGCGGTTCAGCAGGTCTAAATATTGTTTCATGATGTAATGCTCTGTTTTTATCCGAACGCAAAGGTAGGAGAATTAATTAATAATTAATAATTAATAATTAAAAATTAGAGGAAGGGGGTCATCAGGTTTCCCACCCAGCCTACGAATTTCTTCCATCCGGAACGCTTTTTCCAGACTTCGGGAGTGAGTAGCGTACTGTTTTGCACGTCCCGTTCGAACATGGCATTCAGCTCATTGGTGGTCTTGGGGTCGAAGATGAAAGCGTTTGTCTCGTAGTCATAGCGCAGGCTGCGGCTGTTGAGATTGGCAGTACCCACCGTGCAGAAAGTGCTGTCTACCATCATTATCTTGGAATGGTGGAAGCCGCCGTTGAAGAGATATATCTTGGCTCCTTTCTTCATCAGCTTGTGTGCTATGTAGAATGAGGCATCCGGAGTAAAGGCTATGTCCGACACGGCAGGTATCATGATTTCCACTTCAGTACCTTTTTTCAGTGCGTTCTTGATTGCCTTGCGGATTGATTTGGTCGGAACGAAATAAGGATTCACGATTCGGATGCTCTTCTGTGCGGCTTGTATGGAAGCTGCATAGGCATGGCTGATGGAGCGTGGTGTTTCGCGTGGCGTGCGGTCCACGATGGCTATTTCTTCGGCAATACTGTCGGGCAGTTGCTGAGTATCCGGGAAGTAGGCAGGTCCACCTACGTGTTGTCCCGTTTCCCGGTTCCACATGGTCAGGAAGATGCCCTGCAGATAGCGCACGGCATCTCCTTCAAGATGTATGTGCATATCGTGCCATTTACCGATTTTAGGTAATCCGTTGATGTAGTATCGGCAATGTTCATGCCGCCGGTATAACCTATTTTGCCGTCAATCACTACTATTTTCCGATGGTCGCGGTGTATGGCATGATTCACCCAGGGAAAAGTGATAGGATCGAACTTAACGATTTCGATGCCTTGGGCGCGGATGGATTTCAGATGGCGTTCTTTCAATGGTTGGTTGTTGGACCAGTTGCCGAAGGCATCGAACATGGCGCGGACTTCAACTCCCTCCTTGGCTTTCTCTGCCAGAAGGCTGAACAAGGCATTGGCTATGGAGTCGTTGCGGAAGTTGAAGTATTCCAAATGGATATGATGCCGGGCATGGCGGATATTCTCGAAGAGATCGACGAACTTGTCATGGCCGGTCATCAGCAATTTCACTTCATTGTTATAAGTGACGGGGGCGCCCATTTCCTTCAAGTAATTCATGACAATGGAATCGCTTGTTGCTTGCGCCCCGGCATTCCCAATAGAAAAAACGAATAATATGATGAATAGAATCTTTCTCAAAACTTTCTCCTCTTAGTTAGTTTTATGAGGGGACAAAGATACGATTTATCATTGAAAAACAACTATGCCATAGATGAAATCTTGCGGTAACCGAAATAGAGCAATACCACTCCGGCAATGATTAACGACTTGGGGTCAAGCTCCGAAGCTCCGCTCCGGATGGCAGTATCGAAGGTTTCGCGCAAGGTGTCCAGTATCAGCTGCACTCCGTCGAGGGAGACGAACAGTACGAGGGCCAGAGTAAAGCAGAATGCTGTCCATATCTGCGCCAAGTGGCGGCTACGGTCGGCAGATGTCGCAGTACGCGGCGGCTGAACCCGTTATCGGCTATTTCCTGCCGGTGTTCGGCAAAGAATGAAGTCAGGAGTTTATCATCATTTTCCATCATAACCATTTTGTTTTAAGTAGGAAGCCATTTTGTCTTTCGCCCGCGAGAGGTGGCTTTTTACCGTTCCCGCCGGACATCCGGTGATACCTGCAATCTTTTCGATGCTTTGGTCTTCCATGTAGAAGAGCGTGATGCAGGTGCGTTCCATTTCCTTCAGTGTGGCCAGGGCACGGTAAATGTCCATGTGCTGTCCCACGTCCTGCTGCAGTGTGCTGCATTGAGCGTCCACTCGGTACGTATCCAAATCGTCTGTTTCCTTCCGGCTGCGAATATAATCATAAAAAACGTTATAGGCAATACGGTAGAGCAGGTTGAGAAGCTGGACAAATTCTTGAACGAAGCGATGTTTGTATAGGCCTTGATAAACGTATCTTGTGCCAGGTCGTCACTCAACTCGCTGTCGCCGCAGGTCTGGTGCAGGAAGAACCGCCGCACGGGCGACTGGTACTTCTTTACCAACTGGTCGAAGGCCCTGGTGTTGTGAAACACCACGACCTGTGCGACTAACGATATGTCACCCATCTGACTCATTTTTCTTCGTTCTTCTTCTGTTGGCTGTAGAAAATCACCAATTGTCCGAAGCCGGTGAACATGACGAGCAAGCCGATACATCCGAGACCGAATTCTCCGGTAATGGCCCAAAGGAAGATGAACAGGCCGATGCCGACGAATATGTTGTTGATGCCTTTGCTGCGGATATCCGTTGCTGCGGCTTCTTTGAAGAAGTTTTCAGGCAGTTGCTGTCCGCTGGCCAGGGCCTGTTCCGCCAGGCGGTACTTGGCTTTCCGGTTTTTATAGCGGAAGAAGAATACTACGAATATGATGAGTAGCGGCAGTCCGAATACAAAGACGATGGCTGTTACGGCAATCACGGTTTCCGAGGTCTTGCTCCCGAGGTCGAACCCGTTCCAGTCCATACCGCTGCTATGGTGGGTTCTCCATTTTTCCGGAGCATTGCTACTGCCGGCACCGTTTTCATAAGTCATGACACTGAGTGTGTCTGTTACGGTTTCTCCATTGATGACAGTGTCCCTCAATTCGATGACTCTTTTCTTGTTCCCCTGACCGTCGTTCTCTGTTACGGTTCTGTTTGCGCCTTGCACCAGTGTGCAGAACATCATGGCGAGCATTAATCCAAAAATGATACGTTTCATAATCTATGGTCTTTTAATTTGTTTCTTTGTTGGTTAGACGTGTCGTCACCTTTATAAAGTTGCAAAGAGAAGATATTTTTTTTAGAAAACCGGAAATAAGGCGATATTTTTCCGTGAAAATGTCTTATTGTCTTTTTTCCGGAATAACAAGAAGTAGGTATTTGCGACTGTAAATAGAGGTAAATATACAAACCGGGTTGTTTCTTATTGTAAATACTGTTATCTTTGCGCATCTGTTTTTATTGGGAAGTCTTGATGAAGTTGAGGAATATAATGAAGTGTTTCCTCCCTCTGCTGTTCATTGCCTATCTGGGAGGAATTACGCTGTTTACCCACTCGCATGTGGTGAATGGTGTTATCATTGTGCATTCCCATCCATTCAAGGGCCAGCATGAGCATACAGAGGTGCAGTTGGAAACCATTTTCTATCTAGCCTCTTTCGTCTCTTCTTCCCTTCCGTTGCTTCCGGTTGCCGCGACGGTTTTCCTTGTTTTGTTGTGTGTACTGAGCATTCTTACCACGGAATGCATCAAGTGTGTAAAGCTTCGTGGCGGTATTTGCCTGCGTGCTCCCCCTTCTTTTTTTCAAATCCGATAGATTAAGGCAATTCCGTTGTGGGATTGCGTCAACCTCATTGATTAACATATTATTTTAGAAGTACATGAAAAAATATATATTTTGTGGTGGGAGCAGTATGTCTGTTACTCTCATCAACCGTTTATGCCGAAGATTTGAAGAGTACCGATGCCAATATTGTCGGTCATGTAATAGAAAAAAGTACAAGGGAACATTTGCCTTATATGACAGTTTCGCTGAAAGGCACCACCATCGGGACCATGACCGATGCCACCGGTCACTATTTCCTAAAGAATCTGCCTGAAGGTGAGTTCACGTTGTCCGTCAGTGCCGTAGGTTATAAGTCGCAGGAGCGCAAAGTCGTTCTGAAACGTGGTAAGACCTTGGAAGAGAACTTTGAGTTGGAAGAAGACATGGTGGCACTGGACGGGGTGGTAGTCACAGCCAACCGCAATGAGACTGCCCGGCGCTTGGCACCCACTTTGGTCAAAGTGGTCACTCCTAAACTGTTTGAGCAGACAAACTCGCATACTTTGTCGCAAGGACTGGCCTTTCAGCCAGGTGTGCGGGTGGAGACCGATTGCCAGAATTGCGGTTATTCACAAGTGCGCATCAACGGGCTGGATGGGAAATATACCCAAATATTGATAGACTCACGTCCCATCTTTTCCTCTCTGGCCGGTGTGTATGGGTTGGAACAGATTCCCGCCAACATGATAGAGCGTGTGGAAGTGGTGCGTGGAGGTGGTTCAGCCTTGTTCGGTTCTTCGGCCATTGCCGGGACGGTGAATATCATTACGAAGGAACCGATTCGCAATTCCGGTTCTTTCTCGCATACCATTTCCAATTTCGACGGTTCCGGCTCGTTCGACAACAACACGACCCTGAATCTTTCCTTGGTTTCTTCGGACAGTAAGATGGGGCTTATGTGTACGGCCAGAGCAGGCATCGTTCGGCATGGGACTCCAACGGAGACGGTTTTTCCGAATTACCGAAGCTGAAGAACCAGACTGTCGGTCTGAATGCTTACTACCGGACAAGTGCCTATTCCAAGCTGAGCCTTGAATACCATCATATGGAGGAATTCCGCCGTGGTGGAAGTGGCTTCAGCCTTCCCCCTCATATAGCCGAGGATGCCGGATTGAACGGTACCGGGGCGCCGGACTGGTGGAACAGCTGAAACATTCCATCAACACGGGTGGGCTCAAGTTCACGGCTTTCTCCAAAAACCAGAAACATACGTTCAGTACCTATGCTTCGGCTCAGCACATCGTGCGCAATAGTTATTACAGCGCTTATGGAATGACTACGGACTTTACCGGTGTGCTGGGTGCCCAGTATATTTATCATTTTGACAAGTGTCTGTTTATGCCTGCCGATTTGACCGGAGGCATTGAGTTCAATCACGACAATCTGCATGACAAGGCAACGGACGTACAGAAGTATCGTGATGCTGCTTTGGCCGAAGATCCTACGGCAACGGGTGACCGCTTGCAACAACTGATTGAGAAATATACCCCGCCCCGTTGAACCAAGTGGTGAATATAGCAAGCGTCTATGCCCAGAATGAGTGGAAGAACGAACAGTGGAGTTTCCTGATTGGCGGGCGCGTAGATAAAAACAGCATCATGGACAAGGCTGTTTTCAGTCCCCGTGCCAATATCCGTTACAATCCTACTCAGGATGTGAATATCCGTTTCAGTTATGCTGAGGGATTCCGTGCTCCACAAGCGTTTGATGAAGATCTGCATATCAGTAATGTGGGTGGAGAGTTGGTTTCCATTGTCCGCGCCAAAGGATTGAAGGAAGAGCGTTCGCGCAGCTTCAATGCTTCGGTAGATTGGTACCACTATTTCGGAGATTTCCAGGCAAACCTACTGGTGGAAGGCTTCTACACGAAACTTTCCGACCCGTTTGTCCTGACGCCTCCGGTGAAAGACCCGGATGGTAGCGCTTATCTGATACAGACCCGTATCAATGGTTCGGGAGCTAAAGTGTATGGCGGCACATTGGAAGGAAAGGTTGCCTATAAGGATAAGGTTCAGTTGCAGGCAGGGCTGACGCTTCAACGAAGTATCTATGACTCTCCCGAAGAATGGAGTGCGGATGAGGAGCACTTGTCGGAGAAAGAACGTTACAGCGACAAGATACTGCGTACTCCCGACGTCTACGGCTACTTTACAGCTACCTATATGCCGGTTAAAGCCTTCTCAATAGCTTTGAACGGCAATTATACCGGGCGGATGTACGTTCCCCATTTGCTTTCGGAGGTGAACGGTGAGGCGGATGTATTGGTAAAGAGTCCGGACTTCTTTGAGCTTGGAACAAAGATAGCTTACGACTTTGATTTTCAAGGGTTCTGTTTGCAGCTCAATGCCGGTGTACAGAATATATTCAATTCTTATCAGAAAGATTTTGATAAAGGAGCGAGCCGCGATTCCGGTTATATCTACGGACCGGGTGCACCGCGTTCCTATTTTGCAGGGGTGAAACTCAGTTTTTAAAAAGAGTATTGAACCGTGCTTTTTGTTTAGCCCCGTAGATTGGTGAAACGTATTTTGCACTATCTTTGCTGCCATAAAACAGTTCAAAGCATGAAGCTACCCTCATCTTTCACCGATTATACACGCGCCCTCTTGGGTGTGGAAGAATATGAAAAGCTGGCTGCCGCCCTGGAAGGAGAGCAGCCGGTCAGTATCCGACTGAATGAAGATAAATTACCGGAATCTTCATTCAGTCTTTTTCGTTCCTCTTTTAGGCATGTCCCTTGGTCTACTGCCGGATACTATCTGGACAAGCGGCTGACATTCACTTTTGACCCGCTGTTTCATGCAGGCTGCTACTATGTGCAGGAGGCTTCGTCTATGTTTGTGGAGCAGGCTTTGAGGCGGTATGTGGGCGAAGGACCGGTGGTGATGCTTGACCTCTGTGCGGCTCCCGGCGGGAAATCCACGCATGCCCGTAGCGTGTTGCCCGCAGGCAGTCTGCTGGTGGCCAATGAGGTAATCCGCAACCGCTCGCAGGTATTGGCGGAGAATCTTACGAAGTGGGGGCATTCCGGTGTGGTGGTCACTAATAATGACCCGGCAGATTTTTCTTCCTTGACGGACTTCTTCGACGTCATATTGACGGATGTCCCTGCTCTGGCGAGGGGATGTTCCGTAAAGACCCCGTTGCGGTAAGTGAGTGGAGTGGGGAGAATGTGGAAATCTGCTGGCAGCGCCAGCGTCGCATCGTTACGGATATCTGGCCTTGCTTGAAGTCCGGAGGCATTCTCATCTACAGTACTTGTACCTATAATACAAAGGAAAACGAAGAGAACATCCGTTGGATACGGGATGAATTCGGGGCGGAGGTATTGCCGTTGGAAATTTCTACTGACTGGAATATTACGGGTAATCTATTGTCGGGAGAGGACTTTCCCGCCTATCGTTTCCTGCCCCATCGGACGAAGGGGGAAGGATTCTTTTTGGCAGTTCTCCGCAAACCGGGCGTGAGCGATGGGAATACCTGGGCCGGGCAGGTGAAATCCTGGGAAAAAGGAAGAAAACCTCAAGGAAAAGGAGCGAAAACTCCGGGTGTTTCCAAAGAACAGCTTTCGGCACTGCATGAGTGGTTTGCGGTTCCGGATAATTACGAATTTATCGTCAATGGCAACAACGTCAGCGCTTTCCCTAAAGCGTATCTCTCCGAACTGTCGGCTTTGCGTTCGTCACTCCGTATCGTGCAGGCTGGGGTAGATGTTGCCGAGTTGAAAGGAAAAGACTGGATGCCTGCTCATGGGCTCGCCATGAGTATAGCACTGAATCCGGATGCCTTTGCCCATGAAGAGATAGGCCGCGAGCAGGCCATCAGCTATCTGCGCAAGGAGGCTGTTGTCCTTTCGGAGACTGCTCCGCGCGGCATTGTCTTGCTCACCTACAAACAGATACCTCTAGGATTTGTCAAGAATATAGGTAACCGTGCCAATAATCTTTATCCCCAGGAATGCGCATACGCAGCGGATATTTGCCGGAAGGGGTGCTGGAATTGGCAACAATAACCGGGTGAAATCAATCACGTTACTGCAAAGCTGCTGTATATATTTTGCAGTAGCACTGCAGAGCTGTTGCAGTGACACTGCAAATATATATGCAGCGCGACTGCAACACATATGCAGTGGTGCTGCAACACATATGCAGTGCGACTGCAAAAAATATGCAGAACTTTGCAGTATAATAATAGAGTAGGAATGTACTATTTTTTATTGTTTCTTCAATGCAGTATTTTGTTTGTTCAAGCATTTTCTATATAGATAACTGTTTTAAAACTAATACTATTTGCTTATGCTTAAAAAAACGATTACTGCCTTAAGCCTACTTTGTATCCTTGCAGCCTGCCAGAGTGACGACAACTCTTCACCACAACCCAAGCCTCGCAAAGACATTGCCTTGACCCGTGCCGAGCAGGAGATGATGGATTTAGGAACGGATTTCGCTTTCCGTTTCTTTAATCAGGTTTGTAAAACTGAGGTGGAAAAGCCCAATCTGTTCATCTCTCCTTTGAGCGCTTCGCTCTGTCTGTCTATGATTGCCAATGGAGCGTTGGGAAACACACTATCTGAGATGACAGATGTCCTGGGCTTTTCGGGCTATTCGTTGGAAGAAATGAACAACTATAATAAGAAGCTGGTGGAGGCGTTGCTCGATTTGGACAATACCACACAGTTGGGAATTGCCAATTCCATCTGGATAAAGAAAGGGTTCGGTGTTCATGACGACTTTGTAAGCGTAAACAAAAAGATGTATGACGCGCAAGTGCAGGAGCTGGATTTTGCCTCTCCCAAGGCTCCGGACATTATAAACGGCTGGTGTGCCGGGAAAACGAATAATTGCATCCCCAAAGTCTTGAATGAGATTCCGGAGACGGCGCGTCTTTATCTGTTGAATGCGCTTTATTTCAAGGGGATTTGGAAGAATCAATTCAAAAAATCGGATACGGCAGAAGAGGCTTTTACGAATGCTGACGGAAGCAAATCGACTGTACACATGATGAATCTTCGTGACGAGAGATTCAACTATGCCGAGAATGAGTATTTCTCAATGGCAGAGTTGCCTTACGGCAATGAGGCTTTCAGTATGGTGGTGCTCTTGCCGGCAGAGGGAAAATCGTTGGATGAGTGCCTGCCGCAGCTGAATGACGAGCGCTGGGGGAATGGAACAGTAGTTTATCAAGCTCTGCCTTGAACCTTAAGTTACCCCGGTTTGAAATGGAATATGATAAAGAACTCATTGACGATATGATGGTAATGGGAATGCAAGAGGCTTTTACTCCATCGGCCGATTTTTCCGGAATGGCGGATGAGGATTTGTTTATCAGTTTGCTGCAACAGTTCACTTATGTGAAAGTGAATGAAGAGGGGACGGAAGCTGCGGCTGTAACTGTCGGAGGAATGGACGTGGCCGCTCCCGGACCAAGTATGGTAATTCCGTTCTATGTGGACCGTCCTTTCATCTTCCTGATAAAGGAGAAGAGTACGGGAGTTATTCTGTTTATGGGTAAAGTCACAAAACTATAACTACAATATATTGAAATAGAAAGAGCTGTCTGTCAACCGCAGACAGCTCTTTCTATTTATAACCGGCTCTTGTATATCTGTGCCATTGCCTTCTGATACTGGTTTTCCAGTTGCAGGAGGTTTGTCTTGCTTTGATAGACAACCGATATTTCAACGAAGTATTCAATCATACTGATTTGTCCTCCCATAAGTGCTTGTTTCAGTAAAGAAAGGTCTTGCTGTTGATGGAAGGTGCGCTCGTATTCCTCCATGGAAGCGTGCAGGTTCTTGGCCTCTTCATAGAGTTGCCACAAGGCAGAGCTGGCTTGCAGTGCGGCGTTCTCCTTTTGGTAGTCAATGTTGAGCGCTTGTGTCTTGGCTATCTTGACCTTATTGCGGTTTTCGAAAAGCGGGAAAGAGAAGCCTACTACTACACCGTTTAGCGGATGCCCCGATTCGGTATTTCTACGGTAACCCAGTTCCAGTTTGGGCAGCCAGCCTTGCTTGCTTGCCGAAATCTGTTTCCGGGCGGCAGAACTTTCACCCTGCAAGGATTGCAGGGTGGGGTCTGAAGCCAGCAGTTCGTCGGCCAGCGGGTGGAAGTCGGCCGGCAACGGCACTGCCGGGTATTCTGTCAATCCGAGTGTTTGGGCGTCGGGTGTGGTATCGGGTCTGGGACGTCCCGGTGTGAGCGGCTGGTTTCCGTTGAGGACAAGCAGCTCTTTCAGTTTATTGTTAAGTGCCGTCTGGTTCATGCGGGCTTCCGTGCGTACATTCAGCAACTCCAGATTAATCTTGTTGGTTTCCAGTGCATTGGCATCTCCCGTTTCCAAACGCCGGGTGTACATGGCCGACAGTTCCTCCGCATTCTTCAACCGTTCGTCGAGCAGGGCTTGCTGGCGTTGCAGCATGATGATGTCCAAGCATACTTCCTTCGCTTGCAACAATATCTGCTGGCGGAAGGCGGTGGCTTGTGCATCCAGTGCATTTGTCTTGAGTCGGTTCATCTTCCCTCGGGTGGCGTAAAGCGTGGGGAAGTCGAAGCTTTGCGAGATGACCATTTCGCCGACTGTCTCGTCACTGTTCTTGGAGTCCCAAAGGTGGGCGTATGACAGTGTAGGGTCGGGGAGGTTGTTGTTTGTCTTGTTCTCCAGTTTTTGTGAGGAAATGAGGTGGGAGTTAGCCTGCAATTCCTTGTTGTTGGCCTCTATCTGCTGGAGCACGGCATCAATGCCGGACGTTTGTGCGCTCATCCCCGCAAAAGCGAGGATGGCGGCGCTGAATATGAAAAATCTTTTATTCATTGTCTGACGTTTTAGGTTGTTGGTTATGGTGCATCATCAGGTAAACAATCGGAATGATGAAACCGTTCAGGAACGTGGATGTTAAAAGGCCGCCCAAGATAACCTTTGCCATCGGGCTTTGTATCTCGTTGCCCGGCAGGTCGCCACTGAGAGCCAGCGGGATAAGTGCAGTGCACTGGATAGGGCGGTCATCAGGATTGGATTCAGACGGTCGAGCGAACCGCGGATAACGCTGTCGTAGACGCCATAGCCTTCTTCCTGCTGCAAGTGGTTGTAATGGCTGATGAGCAGCATTCCGTTTCGGGTGGCGATACCGAACAGTGAGATGAAACCGATGATGGCGGGGATACTCACTTCTCCCGTTGTGATGAGCAGGCGAATACACCGCCTATCAATGCCAGCGGCAGATTGATAAGGATGATGGCACTCTCCTTCACACTGCGGAATTCATGGTAGAGGAGCAGGAATATCACCACGATGGACATGAACGAAGTAAGTGCCAGCGTGCGGCTTGCTGCCTGCTCGCTTTCGAATTGTCCGCCGTATTCGATGTGGTATCCTTCCGGCAGTTTGATTTGTGCGTCTACCTGGGCTTGTATATCATTGACTACACTTCGCAGGTCGCGGTCGGCCACGTTGGCGGAGATGACGATTTTACGCTTTACATTCTCGCGGCTGATGGTGTTCGGACCCATGGCCGAGCGGATTTCCGCTACATAGTTCAGTGGAATTTTCTGTCCGTCGCCCGTATCAATCATCAAGTTGCGTATTTTTTCCATTTCGTCGCGTAGGTTGTCTTTCACGCGTACGGTCAGGTCGAAGCTCTTTCCCTTTTCGTAAACTTGGGAAACGGCTTCACCGGCCAGGCAGACATTGACAAACTCCGAAAATTCGGGCAGTGAAATGCCGTATTTGGCAAGCATTTCCCGTTTGGGTGAAATGACAAGTTGCGGACGCTCAATCTGCTGTTCCACGTTCAGGTCGGCAATACCGGGAATCCCCTGGATGGCACTCTTGATTTCATTGCCCAGAGTGAACATGCGGTTCAGGTCGTCGCCGAACAGTTTGATGGCGATGTTCGCCTTTGTACCGGATAGCATGGCGTCTATACGGTGGCTGATAGGCTGGCCTATTTCCACGTTTGCCCCTACAATGGTACCCAGTTTTTCGCGGACTTCTGCCACGAGCTCGCTGCGCGAGCGGTCTTTCAACTCAAACGGTGCCTCGATCTCAGAGACGTTTACTCCCAGAGCGTGTTCGTCCAGCTCTGCACGTCCCGTTTTACGGGCCACGGTCTGTATTTCGGGGATGGAAAGCAGCAGCTCCTCGGCACGGTGCCCCATCTTGTCGCTTTCTTCCAGGGAAATGCCTGGAAGCGAGGAGATATTGATGGTGAACGAACCTTCATTGAAAGGCGGCAGGAACGAGCGGCCCAGGGTGAAGAAACAGCCGAGCGCTACTACAAATAGTCCGATAGTACCTCCCAGTACCCCTTTCTTATGCCCCAATACGAAAGTCAGTGCAGAACCATACCATGCTTCATCTTGCGTGCTACGGCAGAATCGCTGTTTTCGTTGTTTTGTTTTTTCGTTTTCTCTTTTCCCAATAGATAGGAGCAAAGTACCGGCGTTACGGTCAGTGCCACAACAGTTGAAGCCGCCAATGCCACAATGAACGCAATACCCAGTGGTACCAACATCCTACCTTCCATACCACTAAGGAAGAACAGTGGTACGAAGCTGACAATGATAATCAGCGTTGAATTGAGGATAGGCATACGCACTTCTTTCGAAGCATTGAACACCACTTCCAGAATAGGAAGTTGCTCGCCGGCAGGTTTCAGTCGGTTTTCGTGCAAACGCTTGTAGACATTCTCCACGTCCACGATGGCATCATCCACCAGCGAACCGATGGCGATAGCCATACCTCCCAGGCTCATGGTATTTATCGTAAAGCCATATAGTGCAGGGCAAGGATGGAGGCAATCAGTGACAACGGCAGTGTCACCAGCGAGATGACTGTGGTACGTATGTTGGTAAGGAACAGGAAAAGCACGATGACAACGAAAATACCTCCCTCCAACAACGACTTCTGAACGTTTCCGATGGAACTTTCGATGAAACGGCTTTGACGGAAGATGTCTGTGGAAACCTTTACGTCCGCCGGTAGATTCTTCTGCAGGTCTTGCAGGGAAGCTTCCAGTTTGTCTGTAAGCTCCAGCGTGCTTGTGGCGGGTTGCTTGGTGACTGTCAGCAGTACGGCATGCTTACCGCGTTCCGAGGCGGTACCCAGTTTAGGAAGTTTGGCTCCGACTTGAACGTCGGCAATATCTTCCAGCAGGATAGGGGCGCCGGAGACTCCGTTGCTCCGCACCACGGCCTTGGCTATCTGGTCTACCTTGTCGGTAGAAAGTACGCCGCGTACGATATATTCATTGCCATATTCATAGAGCACTCCACCATTGGCATTCAGGTTCATTTCGCGGGTGATGTTCATCACTTCGCTCAATGTTACGCCGTAATGGCGCATCCGTTCCGGGTCCAGCTGCACTTGATATTCCTTGATGTCGCCACCCAGTACGGCAACTTGTGCCACACCGCCCGTAGAGAGCAGGCGGGGACGTATGGTCCAGTCGGCAATGGTACGCAAATCCAGCATAGAGGTCGAATCTGCTGTCAGACCTACAATCAACATCTCGCCCAAAATGGACGATTGTGGGCCTAGTGTCGGCTTGCCTACGTTGGCCGGTAAGGATTCGCTGACGACTGCCAGCTTCTCACTGACAATCTGCCGGGCAAGATAGATATCTGTATCCCAGTCGAATTCTACCCAGACTACAGAAAAACCGTTCGTTGAGGAAGAGCGTACACGGCGCACACCCGTTGCACCGTTTACAGCCGTTTCTACGGGAAAAGTGACCAGCTGTTCCACTTCCTCTGCTGCCATACCATTTGCTTCGGTCATGATGACCACGGTCGGCGCATTGAGGTCAGGGAACACATCCACTTCCGTATGCATGGCGGTATAAGTACCGCCAATCAGCAACAGCACCGATGCTACCAGCACCAGGATGCGGTTCTGAAGAGAAAAACCAATTATTTTGTTTAACATCTTTTTATTTACTATTTACAATGTACAATTGGGCTGCGCAATGTCAGCCGCACTTGCTGTTTTATCTAATATTTCTTGTTTATCTGACTTTACACTCCCCATTCGTCACGTAACCCTTATACTGCATAGCGAAATGGTACTTTGTAAATTGTCAAATTGTACATGAGATTAGTGTTCATGGCTATGTGCCGGAATAGCATTCGTTGCCGATGCCAGCTTCACTTGATAGGCTCCTTGGGTTACGACGCGATCGCCTGCTTTTATGCCGGAAAGGATTTGTACACTTTCGCCATTGTCGGCACCCAGGGTGACAAGCTGTTTTTTGTAGCCCTCTTCATCCAGTTGCAGGTAGACAAAGAAGCTGCCTTGTTCCTCGGTCAGCGCACTGTGAGGAAGAGACAACACGTTCTCCATTGGTGAGGATAATAGGAATACTTCTACAAACGAGCCGGGAATAACGTCTCCCTTATTGTCGAATTCAAAAGTTACGGGTACATAATATCCGTTCTCACCCGAAGCCTTTCCATAAGAAAGCATGCGCCCGCCCAGTTCTTTCAATGTATATACCTTATTATTATAAGGAGTACAGAAGTTGGCAGAACCGATGCTGTTTAGGTAAGGATAGTACTTTTCGGATACATCCGCACGCAGGAAAAGCTTGCGGTTCTGGGTGACGCTTACCAACGGCTGGCCGACGCTGACGTAGTCCCCTTCTTTCACCAACAGATTCTTCACATAACCGCTGATGGGAGAAACAACAGCCTGGCCGCTTGCCGAATGGTTCTTTGCGACTGCCTCGTAACTGATACGGGCATTTTCGTAAATCTGTTCGGCTTGCGCGAATTCCTTTTCAGATACGATTTTGTTGCCTACAAGCGCTTTCATACGCTCGTATTCTTTTTTGGAAACCTCGTAGGCTATCCGGGCTTTCTGCACCGGGTCTCCGTCGGCCATGTTTTTGGATGACAATACCACCAAAGGAGTACCTTTGCTGACACTCATTCCTTCGATAACTTTTCCCTTGAAGGAAACCACGCCTGCTACTGTAGCTACGGCTACGCTCTCGTCTCCCTGGGCTGCCATCACCTGGCCGCTGGTCTTGATGACTTGATGGAAACTACCCGGTTCAACAGTGCTGACTGCTACGCCGCAGCTTGCGCCTTTGCTGGTGGCAGGATGATTTCATCGCTTCCTCCGGCATGGTTTTCCTGCTCTTCGTGCTCATGGTTGTGTTCCTCATGTTCGTGGTCATGTCCCTCGTGGTCATGTCCGTCATGATTGTGCTCTTCTGTTTCGTGATTATGTCCTTCGTGGCTGTCTCCGGACTTGCTGTTACAGGAGCCTAAAAGGAATAATCCCAAGACTCCCATGAAAATAACTTTTTTCATGATGATATTTGTTCTTACTTTTTGATTTTGAATACAAAGTTAGGGCATAGGGCGTGCAACCAAATTGCATTGTTCCTTATGCCGGATAGAAATCTGTCCCGGTGATGTTCCGGTAACAGTTAAGCAAGAAGAGACGGAGGGGCACGAAGTCCCGTAGCACATATGATAAATGTGCTATGAAGAGATTCCAGATAGATACACTCCTGCCTGCTTATGTCAAACTCGGGTAGGATGAGTAACTTGGAAAAAGGTTCAATGAGTAGGGTAACTGCCCACAAGGCATCCGGATGTGAACACACATCATTGGAAGAGCTGGGCGTCTGTTGTACAAAGTGGGTTGTCATGCATCCCGTGTCGCAACAGCAGTGCTCGTTGCCCGGGCTATGACGGTGTCCGCAGCAATCGGCGGTGATATCATTCTTCATGCATATCATTCCGTCGGCATGATGATGGTGGGGAATGACGGGTATCACCAGCATTATCAAGCTGATGAAAAAAAGAATATAGGTTATGTACTGTTTCTTTTTCATTCCTCTATCTTTGGACGGATGCAAAGATAGAGGTTAAGGACTTAATTACCAAATAGAAAATGCTAAAAAGGTTTGAATAACATATTCAATCCCTCATTCATGCTGGGGTGGGTGAAAATGAAGTCCCGCAGGAAATGGTAACGCTGTCCCGTTTTCATGATTGATGCTACGGTATTGATTACTTCTGGTGCATCGGCACAAAGTAGGGTACAACCCAGAATCCGTCCGGTATGGATGTCTACAATAGCTTTGAGCATACCGTCTATGCTGTGTAGCGTACGGGCACGTGGAATCATGGCAGCAGGGATACGTGCCACATGTATGGAATAACCGTTCTTCATCGCTTCCTCTTCCGTCAGTCCTATATGTGCCAGCGGTGGGTCGGTGAAAATGGCAAAGGGGATTGGATACCGGTCTTTTGTACTCCTTTTTTTGTTTTCAAAGAGTTGATTACGGATGATACGGAAATCATCGATGGACAAGTAGTCGAACTGTTCGTCTCCTTTTACGTCCCCCAGGGCCATACGTGTGGGGCTGTAGTCCGTAATTGGTTGTCGACAACGATGGCTCCCCGCTTGTCTGTTTGTATACCCGCTTTTTCCAGATTCAGCTCTGCAGTCATAGGCTTGCGGCCGATGGCTACCAGCAAGGCATCTCCTTTCAGGTAGTAGGGAGTGCCGTTTGCACTGTCCGTATAGGTCAGAGTTATTCCTTCGGCTGTGTCGTACACGGATTGGACACGGGCGTTCAACCGGACATTGATACGCTTTCGGTTCAATGCTTCCAGCATGGAGGCGGCAATGTCGCGGTCCACTTTAGGCAGAAAGCGGTTTCCCGCTTCCAGCAGTGTGACATGGCTTCCAAAGCCTGCATACATAGTGGCAAACTCCAATCCGACAGCACCGCCGCCGATGACGAGCAGGTGTGCGGGCAGTTTGTTCGATTGCAGCAAGGTCTCACTGGTATATACGTACTTGCTCTCCTTGAGTCCGTCGATGGCAGGCAGGATAGGGGTGGACCCGGTGTTGATGAATATCTCTTTTCCCTCAAGAATCGTTTCGTCCTTGCCGGAGACTATACGGATTGTATTTTCGGACAAGAAAGAAGCAGTTCCGTCATAGAGGGTTATATTAGGCTTGTTTTTTACATTTTCATAATTTTTCTCACGCAGGAAGGATACAAGCTTGTCTTTCCGCGCCACGGCAAGTGCATACAGTTTGGACTGGTTCTTATAATCGTCATAGTATCTTTTTTCCGCATATTCCGATTCGTGAATCAGAGTTTTGGTAGGGATACATCCTACGTTTACACATGTTCCTCCGTACATCTGAGGGGAACGTTCCACGATGGCTACTTTCCAATTCCGTTCGGCCAGTTCGGCGGCCAATAACTTGCCGCCCTTGCCGAATCCTATTATGATGGCATCATATTGTTTCATTTTAATATCTCTTAGTTAAGTGTTTAGTAAAATGAAAACAATATGTATCGGCCATTTGTTCGGACGCCGGGTTTAGCAGATGCTTATCGTTCCAGTTCGCGGAGGGAGTCCATTTTCTTCTTTTCAAGGAATTCGTAGATGCCGCTCAAGTGCTCTTTCACTTGTTTGTTGCCGAATTCATATACCTTGCTTACCAGTCCGTCCAGGAAGTCACGGTCGTGGCTGACGAGGATAAGGGTACCGTCAAAATCCAGTAACGCTTGCTTCAGGATATCTTTGGTTTTCATGTCCAGATGGTTGGTCGGTTCGTCCAGTATCAGCAGATTCACCGGTTCGAGCAAAAGCTTTATCATGGCGAGGCGTGTGCGCTCTCCACCGGAAAGCACCTTGACCTTCTTCATGGACTCTTCGGGGCCACCGAACATGAAGGCACCCAGCAGGTCGCGTATCTTGTTGCGGATTTCCCCTTTTGCCACATCGTCGATGGTCTGGAATACGGTCAGGTTCTCATCCAACAATGAGGCCTGGTTTTGTGCGAAATATCCAATCTGCACGTTGTGTCCTATCGTGAGGGTGCCTTCATGTTCTATTTCCTTCATGATGCACTTCACTAACGTTGACTTTCCTTCCCCGTTCTTACCAACGAAAGCAACCTTGTCTCCCCGTTCTATGGTGAGGTTGGCATTCTTGAAGACCACATGGTCACCGTAACTTTTCCCTACTCCCTCCATGATGACGGGATAATTGCCTGAGCGGGGAGAAGGAGGGAATTTGAGGCGTAACGCTGAAGTGTCTTCTTCATCCACTTCCAGCAGTTCCAGCTTCTCCAGCATTTTTACGCGGCTTTGCACTTGCAGGGTTTTGGAGTAGGTGCCTTTGAACCGTTCGATGAATTCCTTGGTTTCGGCAATGAACTTCTGCTGGTCGTCGTAGGCTTTCTGTTGCTGTTCGCGGCGTTCCTTGCGGAGTTCCAGGTATTTGGAGTAGTTTACTTTGTAATCGTATATCCGTCCCATGGTCACTTCAATGGTACGGGTGGTGATGTTGTCTACGAATTTACGGTCGTGGCTGATGACGATGACAGCCTTTCCATTGCTGATAAGGAAATCTTCCAGCCATTGTATGGATTCTATGTCCAGATGGTTGGTAGGCTCGTCTAGCAACAGCACGTCAGGCTTTTGCAGCAACAGCTTGGCAAGCTCGATGCGCATGCGCCATCCGCCGCTGAAGTCACTGGTCTGGCGGTTGAAGTCTTCGCGTACAAAGCCCAGTCCGAGCAGTGCTTTTTCCACATCCTCCTCGTAATTGGTGGAGTCGATGGCATAGAACTTTTCGCTTAAGGCGGAGACATTCTCGATAAGTTCCATGTAGCTGTCGCTTTCGTAGTCGGTACGCGTTTCCAGTTCCTTGTTGAGGCGCTCTATTTCAGCTTCCATTTCATGCAGGTGGGCAAAGGCTTGCGCCGCTTCCTGGAATACGGTACGTCCGTCTTCCGTCATAAGGTGCTGTGGAAGGTAAGCTATGACACTGTCCTTGGGGGCTGAGATTTTTCCACGGGTAGGTTGTCTTACACCTGCCAGGATTTTCAACAATGTACTTTTCCCCGCTCCATTTTTACCCATCAGGGCGATACGGTCTTTTTCGTTGATAACGAAAGATATGTCACTGAATAAAGTAGTTCCGCCGAATTCTACGGCCAGTCCGTCTATAGAAATCATTATATATTTTTTTAATGAGCTGCAAAGATAGTGCAAATCTATTATTTTTTATATCTTTGCCCCTATATAAACAAAACGCATAGGTCATGGAAATAGAAAAAGTGTCAGGAGATTACCGTCCGCTTATTCTGGTTGCGGAAGATGATGATAGTAACTTTAAACTGATAAAGGCTATTATCGGCAAGAAATGCGAGATACTATGGGCAAAGAATGGTGAGGATATTGTAAATTTGTTCGAAGAGAATCGCGACAAGGCGGAAGCTATTCTGATGGATATAAAAATGCCTATTATGAACGGGCTGGATGCTACGGTGATTATTCGCAAGAAGGATAAAGAACTTCCCATCATCATGCAGACCGCTTACGCCTTTACTGCCGACCGCGAAAAAGCCTTGGAGTGCGGAGCCTCGGAAGTGTTGGTAAAACCCATCACTCTGTCTGCTTTGCGTACATGTCTGAGCCGTTATTTACCCAAATTGGTTTGGTAAGGCTTTACTGATAATAAAAAGGGAACCGGATGACTAAGTAATGAATATATCATCCGGTTTCCTTCTTTTTATTCTTGTGCATTGTCTTTTCTCTCTTCCATCTTCTTTTTTACAAATTCGATTTTGAGATTGGCTTCTTCCATATTCTTCTTTATTTCCGTCATGGATGACAGCAGTTGTGCCAGTTCGTAGATGCTGGCAAGGGCCTGGCGGTCGGCGGCAGTCATGGTGATGGAATAGGGGCGTTCCCCTTGATAGTTGACTTTGATATTCTTGTCCTTGTTCAGATAAAGGAACCCCATGACGTTTCCGTCTTCTCCCAGTTTGAAGTCTGCCTTTTCAATCTTTTCACCGAGGTCAGTGGTTTCGTAGCTGTCTTTGGCGGCGGGTGTTTCGGCAAAACTACCGTCGGGAGCAGTGACTTTGACGGCCACATGGTGGATATTATGGGCTCCGCAATAAATGGAAGTCATGCTCATGACTCCGTTTTCGTCTACCTGGAAGCGAAGGAAAGAGCGATGCAGATTTTTTTCTATCACTTGGGAAGGATGAAGGTAATTGCCGATATTCTGGTATTCGGCATCTTTTTCAAAGGTGTATTTCCCTTTGATTGCATCGAAATCCTTTTGCTTGGCTTGAAGCATACTGTCCAGATAGACCAGGCTCTTTTCCTGCTCTTTCAGTTCCACTTCCTGCATCAGGCCGATGCCTGCACGGCGAGTTTCAAACGCTTTGGGATAGAGCATCTTGATGCTGTCAATCAGAATCTTCGCTTCATTGTAGTTGCCGAGTTCAAACGCTTCGCGGGCAGCTTGTAGTTTTTCACCAGCCTTCTTCTCCACATCTTCGCAAGAGAAGAGTGTACAGCATAGGCATGCAAGGAGTATTACTTTTTTCATATTTGTTGTTCTTGGAGTTAGAGTCCACAAAAATAGAAATAATATCTTTATCTTTGCAGCATTTTAATGTGCAAATGTGCTAATAGACCATTAACACATTTGCGTATTCATTACATTAGCGCATTATTTATGATAGATTTGACGGCAGAAGAACTGAAGCAATATTTTAGTGATGATATATTCAAGCGGATATCCGAAACGGCTGATGAATTGGGATTGGAATGTTACGTAGTCGGTGGATATGTACGTGATATTTTCCTGCAACGTCCTTCCAAGGATATTGATGTGGTGGTGGTAGGCAGTGGCATTGCCATGGCCGAGGCGCTGGGTAAGCGTCTGGGGCGTGGGGCGCATGTTTCCGTCTTCAAGAATTTCGGTACGGCACAATTGAAGTACTATGGTACGGAAGTTGAGTTTGTGGGTGCAAGAAAAGAATCGTATACACACGATTCCCGCAAGCCTATTGTAGAGGACGGTACATTGGAGGATGACCAGAACCGCCGTGATTTTACCATCAATGCACTGGCTGTTTGCCTGAACCGGGTGCGTTATGGCGAGTTGGTCGACCCCTTTGGCGGTATTGGAGACTTGAAGGAAAAGACCATCCGGACTCCCCTCGACCCTGATATAACTTTCAGTGATGACCCTTTGCGCATGATGCGCTGTGTCCGTTTTGCCACCAGCTGGGATTCTATATTGACGATGAGACATTCGATTCTCTGGAGCGTAATCGCGAACGCATCTCCATCATCTCCAAAGAACGCATTGCAGACGAACTGAACAAAATCATCTTGTCACCTATTCCGTCTAAGGGATTCATTGAGCTGGACCGCTGTGGTCTGCTGGAACTGATATTCCCGGAACTTGTCAGGCTGCAAGGCGTGGAGACGCGCAATGGACGCGCCCATAAGGACAATTTCTACCATACGCTCGAAGTACTCGACAACATCAGCAAGAAGACCGACAACCTTTGGCTACGCTGGGCAGCTCTTCTGCATGATATAGCCAAGCCTGCCACCAAGCGTTGGGAACCCCGTGCGGGCTGGACGTTCCATAACCATAATTTCATTGGCGAGAAGATGATACCCGATATTTTCCGCAAGATGAAGCTCCCTATGAATGAGAAGATGAAATATGTGCAGAAAATGGTGAGCCTGCACATGCGTCCCATTGTGATAGCGGATGATGTAGTGACCGACTCGGCAGTGCGTCGTCTCTTGTTTGAGGCAGGTGATGATATAGACGACCTGATGACACTGTGCGAAGCCGACATTACTTCCAAGAATATGGAGCGTAAGAAACGCTTCCTTAATAATTTTCAGTTGGTACGCCAGAAGCTGAAGGATTTGGAGGAACGCGACCGTATCCGTAATTTCCAGCCTCCGGTCAGTGGTGAAGAAATCATGAAGACTTTCGGCCTTTCTCCTTGCCAGCAGGTAGGTGCCTTGAAGAGTGCCATTAAGGATGCCATTTTGGACGGCATCATTCCCAATGAATACGAAGCCGCCCGTGCATTTATGTTGCAACGGGCGGAGAAGATGGGGCTTAAGGAGTTATGAGTTATAAGTTGCATGTTATGTACCATGCGTTATAACTCATAACTTATAACTCTTCTTTTTCTACTTGGAACTTGCGGCTTACTTTCATCAGGTTGATGGTGTAGGTCACTACGTTCTGGGCTTCTTGTATCATAGTCAGGTATACCATGCTGACTTTGATGCTGCCGCTCTGGCTTTGGATGCGTTGCAGCTCTTCGCGTTTCAGGTGAGACAACTGTCCGTTGAGGTCGTTGGCTTTGCGAATCTCTGTTTCCAGTTCATCATAATTGTTCGTTTCCAGCTTGTGGCGGCATACTTGTAACAGATAGCAGATGTCTTCGGCTACGTCTGTAAATTCTCCTTTCTGAATGGCATCCAGCGGATTGAAGTTATTGTCTATGTGCTCTAAGCAAGGTTCGCAAAGACGGCCTACGCTGTACACCAGTTCGCTGGCAAAGTCGTTGCCTTGATAGTAATAGAGTCCTTTTTCCAGTACGGTATTGTTGTCGAGACGGCACATGGCAAGTGTTCCGGTACGCTTCATCTGCTTGATGAGTTGTTTTTCGAATTTTACTGAGCCCATGGCACGACGCAGTCCGCGTAGATTCTCGTGTAGGAAGGAAGTGACGGTACGTTCAAAATTCTCTTCTGTGAATTCCATAATCTTCACCAGTTCTTCACGGGTATGCTTGCGGAGCAATTCGATGACTTCATTGTTGTCCGTACTCTTCATCAACTGTTTTAGGGTCTCGTTGCCTTTTTCTTTTTCCTTGCGCTTTTTGTACATCACTTGGCTACGAATCAGCATGAAGACTGCCAGACCAATCAGTGCCAGGATGGCAACCGTACCGCCGAAATGGATAATCAGTGCTACGAAGAAACAGATGGTGAACGCTGCTCCGGCAGTGATGAACCAACCGCCGATAACGCTGAGCACACCCGTAATGCGGAATACCGCCGAATCACGTCCCCAGGCACGGTCGGCAAGCGATGTACCCATGGCTACCATAAAGGTGACGTAAGTGGTGGAAAGGGGAAGTTTCAAGGAAGTTCCCAAGGCGATGAGCAGACCAGCCAATACGAGATTGACGGAGGCGCGAACCAAGTCAAAAGCGGCGCCGTCGGCTATGATGGCTTCATCCTTCTGGAAGCGTGTGTTCATCCACCGCTTGCTGCTTTCAGGCATCGTTTTGGATATTCCGTTAGCCAGAGTCATGCTGAAGCGTACCAGCGTACGGGCTATCGGGGTACTTCCGAAGTTCTCTTCACCGTCATCCTGGCGGGCAAGGTCCACGGAAGTCTTGATAACGTTGTGGGCTTTCTTGGATGTGCAGAGTGCATAAACCATAATGGCGCCTGCACCGATAAGGAAATACCACGGGGTTTTGGCTGCACCGAGGAGTGAGGACATCAGGAATCCGTCGGGGCCGGCGGCCGTACCATTGGCTGTATAGTCAATAAATGAGGAATATCCTGCGAGGGGGACACCGATAAAGTTCACCAAGTCATTGCCGGCAAAGGCGAGGGCGAGGGCGAAAGTACCCATCAGAACCACTACTTTGAAGACGTTTATCTTGCACCAATGCAGTATCTGCATCAGTATGGTGAAGAATACAAAGAAACCGGTTATTAGCAATGCGGTATTGTCGTGTATCCATTGCTTATTTTCAGGAGTCATGAATGAACTGTCTTTCAGCCCCTTTATCAGCATGAAGTAGATGATGCTGGTGGCAGCTATACCACCGAACAGCGCGATGCTGTATTTCATGTTCTTCTTGTAGTTGAAGGTGAACACGATACGTGCCAGCCACTGTACCAGCATACCGAAGAAGAAGGCAATGGCTACGGATACAAAAATGGCCATGATGACAGACAGCGCCTTGTCTGTATTGATGAGGTCGCCCAGTCCCAATGTATCGCTGTTATAGACCTTGATGAGCGCCAGTGCGAACGTACCTCCCAGCAGCTCGAACACCATGGATACAGTGGTGGAGGTAGGCATTCCCATAGTGTTGAAGACATCTAATAGCACGACGTCCGTCAACATGACGGCAAGCAGAATGCACATGATTTCGGCAAAGTAGAAGTGCTCCGGTTGATAGATGCCGTGTCGTGCAATGTCCATCATGCCATTGCTGAGTGCCGCACCGATGAAGACGCCAATGCCTGCAATGAACAGTATGGTTTTGAAAGATGCTGCCTTTGCTCCGACAGCCGACTGAAGAAAATTGACCGCATCATTACTGACACCTACCACGAGGTCGAAAATCGCGAGTACGAACAGAAAGATGACGATACCCAGATAAATTGTTTCCATAGACATGTATTTTATTTCCGGCTGCAAAGGAAAGAGTTTGGTGTTGCAGGGAAATGTCATACATGTTACAGAAATGTTACAAATGTTTTGGAATAGAATGGTATTGTGTTAAGAGCGATTGCTCTTATTCTCCTAATAATCATTAATGTTAAGCATTTAAGAGTAACAATATAAGTATAATAGAAGAGTGGATGCTTTTGTGTTTCGTATTTGGTTATTTCTATGTTAAGCAGCCAAATTACTAGTTAATTGTTTGCAGATGTCGAGAATTCTTGCGAATATTGCATACAAGTTGTGTGTAGAATTGATTGTAATTAGAACTTTGATATTAAAAATCAAAGATGTATGTAACTTTTTTACATATTTTATTAAATAAGGCAGTTATATACCACCCGACCCTAAGCCGGGTGGGTATAACTTATGTTTATAATTAGACCGCTAAGATAGCGATTATTTCTAAAATATCATAGAGAAATATCACTTATCTTCCAAGTTTAATAAGAGCACCGGATAGCAAGCATCCAATGAATCCTATGATGATTATCAATGCCATAATACTAATTTTGGATATTGATT
>ENA-OQCX01000192-OQCX01000192.1-human-gut-metagenome-genome-assembly--contig:-NODE-192-length-32673-cov-3.080225_pt1 | contig 32673 bp, 38 predicted proteins | sample MGYA00242762_ERZ504587 | MGnify/ENA primary metagenome ERZ504587 (study PRJEB26092, sample SAMD00036337) | human gut metagenome | host: Homo sapiens | study: EMG produced TPA metagenomics assembly of...
TGGCATGTTCTTCATCGCCATGCTGGTCAAAAAATTTGGTAAAAGAAATGTATTTTCACTGGGACTTATCCTGGACATCATCGGAATGCTCGTACTGAACTTCTCAGGCGGCTCCATGCCGATCATCGTAGTATCCAGTGTGATCCGTGGAATTGGAAATGCCTGCGGCGGTGCAACTATGTGGGCAATGGTATCTGACACGATCGACTATGGCGAATGGAAAACAGGATACCGTACAGAAGGACTTGTAAACAGCGCCTGCAGCTTCGGTTACAAGATCGGTAACGGTATTGGTTCCGCACTTCTCGGTGTGATCCTGGAAGTTGGCGGATATGTAGGAAATGCAGCAGCACAGACTGCTTCCGCCCTGACATCTATCAAGATCTGCTTTGTATGGATCCCGATCGCAGTCTATGTATGCGGACTTATCATCATGAAATTTTATCATCTGGACAAAGAATTTGACGGCATTCTGGCCGATCTGAAAGCACGTAAATAATTTTGCACATGACCATTGGAAAGTAACGGAGGTTTGGACAATATGAAGATCAAAGGAGTCAATCTTGGAAACTGGCTGGTTCTGGAGAAATGGATGAATCCGGCATTATTTGAAGGCACAACAGCGGAAGATGAGTATTATCTTCCGCGCCAGCTCTCGCCGGAAGTATATGAAGCAAGAATCAAGATCCATCGTTCCGAATACATCACAGAGCGTGATTTTGTAACGATCAAAAGAATGGGACTTGAGTCCGTGAGAATCCCGGTACCGTATTTTATCTTTGGCGACAGAGAACCATTTATCGGATGCATCGAAGAACTGGATAAAGCTTTTAACTGGGCAGAAAAATATGGTCTGACGATCCTGATCGATCTTCATACCGTTCCAATGAGCCAGAATGGTTTTGATAACGGTGGAATCAGCGGAGTCTGCAAATGGGCACAGGATCCGGATGAGGTTGAGTTTGCACTCAGCGTACTGGAACGCCTCGCGCAGCGCTATGGAACAAGGAAAGGTCTTCTGGGAATCCAGCCGCTTAACGAGCCGATCACAGAAAATATGTGGAAAACTATGGATATCGAACATCGTTATCCACCGGCAGACCCGGTTCTTGCACAGGGTTCTGCACCGATCACGATGGATTTTCTCCGGAAATATTATCTTGATGCCTATGACCGCATCAGTAAATATATGCCGAAAGACAAATATGTGGTCATTCACGACGGTTTCGAACTGATGGCGTGGAAAGATTTCATGCAGAAAGAAAAATATTCCAATGTTATTCTGGATACACACCAGTATCTGATGGTCGCAGAAGCAAACGGCTGTGAGCAGACCGTAGAAGCCTATGTAAAATATGTAAAAGAAGAGTTAGAGCCAAAGATCGAAGAGATGGAAAAATATTTCCCGGTGATCTGCGGAGAGTGGTGTCTGTTTAATTCTCTTGCCTGTGGCTGTGACACAAAAGGCGGACAGAGCGTTCTGAACGGTGTGGAAGGCAGTGCTGAGGAGACCGTCAGCGCCGAGCAGAAGAAAAAAATCTACAATGCCGTGGCAAAAGCCCAGCTTGACGCATGGAACAAAGGCAGCGGCTATTACTACTGGAGCTATAAACTTCTGACAGACACCGTCAATACCCCGGGCTGGATTGGCTGGGACAGCTGGGATCTGGGACGCAGTGTTGATTTTGGCTGGATCACAATGGAATAATATAAAATCTGATATATCCTAATATCTTAAGAGGAGGAAAATGCAATGATACAGAATCCAATACTTCCGGGATTTAACCCGGATCCGTGCATCTGTCGCAAAGGCGATGATTATTATATGGCAGTTTCTACTTTCGAATGGTTTCCGGGAATCCCGGTATATCATTCCAGAGATCTCAAAAACTGGGAATTATATACACATGTATTAACCGATGATGAGGAAGTAAACCTCAAGAAACTTCCAAGTGCCAAAGGTGTCTGGGCACCATGCCTGACTTATTGTGAGGAAGAAGAGATGTTTTATGTAGTTTATGGGGTGATGAACTCCATGAACGCGAGATATTTTGATGTGGACAACTTCCTGATCTGCTCCAAAGACATCAAAGGACCGTGGAGTAAACCGGTATACCTTCATTCAGCAGGATTTGACGCTTCTTTATTCCATGACACAGATGGTAAGAAATATGTTGTTTCACTGGAATGGGAGACAAGGGAAGGATATGAAAAGCCAGGCTACATCTGCATGGTGGAGTATTCTCCGGAAAAGAAGGAGATCGTAGGATATCCGAAGATCATATGGAAAGGCGGCACAGACAGAGGCTGCATGGAAGCTCCGCATCTGACAAAGCGTGGAGACTATTATTACATCATGTGTGCTGAGGGTGGCACAGGATACAATCACTGTGTGACCATGGGACGTTCCAAAAACGTCTGGGGACCATATGAAAAAGATCCGAAGAACCCGATTGTGACAAGTGTACCGGGAGAATCTTATGAAAGACAGGATCCGGATCATCTGAAACCGAAGTACTATAATCCGGACTCTATTCTTCAGAAATCCGGTCATGGAAGTTATGTGGAACTTCCTACAGGAGAAGTCTATCTGGTTCATCTCTGTTCCAGACCGTTCGTTCCGGAACTGCGCTGCACACTTGGAAGAGAGACTGCGATCCAGAAAATGATGTGGACAGAGGATAACTGGCTCCGCATGGCAGACGGCAGCAACCTTGCCAAACTTGAAGTACCGGAAAGTTCCCTCCCGGAATATCCGATAGAAAAAACACCGGACTTTGATGATTTCGACGGTGATGAACTTGGAAACTTCTATTATTCACCGCGTATCATGCCGCAGAGATTTGCTGATATAAATGCAAGAAAAGGATATGTCCGTATCCGTGGACAGGAATCCCGTACTTCCCTGAACAAAGTCAGCATTCTTGCAAGAAAACTGACCAGTGTTTACGCAAGGATCACTACAAAGATGGAATTTGTGCCGGAAGTACATCAGCACAGTGCGGGTCTGATCCTGTATTATGATAACATGAACTACATCAACCTCCGCAAATATTACAGTGAAACTCTCGGACAGAGCGCATTGTCCATCATCCATCTGGAAAATGGCGTCAAGACAGAATTTTTGAACACCAGGATCCCGGTAGAGGACAAACCGATCTACCTTCGCCTCTACATCGAAGGAAGAAAATCCTGGTTCGAGTGGAGCTACGACGGAGAAAATTATGAGAAGATCGGACGCATCTTCGATACCACCAGATTCTCCGATGAATACTGCAAATACGGTGAGTTCACCGGTACCATGGTAGGCCTCACCTGCGCCGACCGCATCCTCCACAGGAAATGTGCCGACTTCGATTTCTTCGAATACAAAGCCGACGAAAGCCGGATGGTGGAGTAAATTAGTCAGAATATCTAAAAAATTTAATATAAACCATCAATTCTGAACATTGACGGTTACCCCTTGTATGTGACAAAATAGGTATTACTAATAATAGGATTGCCGGGCGTTAAAATGCGCCTGGTTTTTCCGCGTTAAAAAGGAATATCAGGGAGGAAAGAAATGGCACAGAAAAGAAAATGCGGCGTACTGCTTCCAGTGAGCAGTCTGCCTTCAAAGTACGGTATTGGATGCTTTGACAAAAAAGCGTATGAATTTGTAGATGCACTCAAGGAAGCAGGACAGAGTTACTGGCAGATCCTGCCGCTGGGACCGACCAGCTATGGTGATTCACCGTACCAGTCTTTCTCTACATTTGCAGGAAACCCATACTTCATCAGTATTGAGGCACTGATCGAAGAAGGAGTCCTGACAAAGAAAGAGTGTGACAAAGTAGACTTTGGAACAGATACGACCAGCGTAGATTATGCGAAATTATACGAAGGACGTATGCAGCTTCTCCGCAAGGCATATGAGAGAAGTAATATTTATATGGATCCGGAGTTCCGCAGATTTCAGGAAGAAGAAGCATGGTGGCTCAAGGACTATGCACTTTTTATGGCAGTGAAGAAACGCTTCGGCGGTATTCCGTGGAGCGAGTGGGCTGAGGATATCCGCCTTCGCTGGCAGAACGCCCTGGATTACTACAGAGAAGAAATGTATTTCGAAATCGAATTCCAGGAATATATGCAGTTCAAATTCCGCCAGCAGTGGATGGCACTCAAATCTTATGCAAACGAAAAGGGAATCCAGATCATCGGTGACATCCCGATCTACGTTGCAATGGACAGCGCAGATACCTGGGCAAATCCGTGGCTCTTTAAACTGGATGAGAAAAATTGCCCGACACAGGTAGCAGGATGCCCGCCAGATGGATTTTCTGCTACAGGACAGCTCTGGGGAAACCCTCTGTACAACTGGGAAGTGCACCGTAACTCTGGATATGAGTGGTGGATCAAACGAATCTCCAACTGCTTCCGCCTGTATGACGTTGTAAGGATCGACCATTTCCGCGGATTTGATGAATATTACGCAATTCCATACGGAGATAAGACAGCAGAGAACGGCTGGTGGGAAAAAAGGTCCTGGAATCGATCTGTTCCGTGCAATCTCAGCAAGATTGGGAGACAGAGAGATCATCGCAGAGGATCTTGGCTACATGACTGATAGCGTTAAACAGCTTGTAGAAGAGAGCGGCTATCCCAACATGAAAGTTATCGAATTCGCTTTTGACGAGCGCGATACCGGAAATGCCAGCGACTACCTGCCGCACAACTATCCGAGAAACTGTGTTGTCTATACAGGAACCCATGACAACGAAACACTTCTTTCCTGGCTGGACGACATCACACCGGGCGAGAGAAGACAGGTCCGTGAGTATCTGAACAACTTCAAAGACTCCGGCAAAGAACTGTGTGACGACCTGATCTGCCTCGTAATGCAGAGCGTTGCCAATCTGTGCATCATTCCAATGCAGGATTACCTTGGTCTTGACAACTCCGCACGAATGAACCAGCCGTCCACCCTCGGCAAGAACTGGAAGTGGAGACTAAAAGAAGGTCAGTTCTCAAAAGAACTTCAGAAAGAAATGCTGGAACTGGCAACACGTTATGGAAGAAGATAAGAAGAATAATATCAAAGGATATATGCTCGCAATCCTCGGAGGGGTCAGCTGGGGAATATCCGGTGTATGCAGCCAGTATCTGTTTACGCAATATGATCTCAGTGCTGACTGGCTTACCGCGATCCGAATGCTGCTTTCGGGGATCCTTCTTCTCGTACTTGCTTTCCGAAAGGAACATACACGGATTTTTAAGATCTGGACAAAAGGGAAAGATACGTTCTGGCTGATCGCGTTTGCACTTGCCGGACTTCTTCTGTGTCAGTATACATTTCTGGCAGCGATCAAACATTCTAATTCTGCTACAGCTACGGTCCTTCAGAGTCTGAACGTTGTTTTGATGGCGATCGTGATGGCGGTCTGGAATAAGAAAATGATGAGCAGAATACAGATAGCGGCAATTGTCTTGGCGTTTTCCGGTACCTATCTGATCGCAACGAAGGGAAGTCTGACAAGCATGGATCTTCCCGACAAACCTTGACCTTCCAGCGTGGATCATCATCGCAGTCATCGTTATTATCGGCACAGCAGTTGGATTTTCCGTATTTCTCGAGAGCGTAAAATATATCGGCCCCGTAAAATCAACACTACTTGGCTGCCTGGAACCTGCATCCGCAACCCTTCTCTCAGCCTTGCTGCTGGGAACGAAATTTACCGCGATCGAACTGATCGGTTTTGTATTTGTTGTAGGCACGGTATTTCTTTCCGTGTCAACAAAGGAATAGAAGTCTAAAATATTGCACCGGTTGTTTACTTGAGAAAAAGCATGTGTTATAATTTTTTACACGAAAAGATAAAAAATTATCGGGAGTGTAGAATGAAGAAAGAACTAGAGAAATATTTTGTGATAGCAGATACTGTTCAGGAGATGAATGGAGATATCTGTGAGGTTATCCTTCATGAGCTGACAAAATCTGGAAGTTATGTGGCATATGTTGCAAATGGAACAGTTACCGGACAGAAAACAGGAGAGAAGTCAGATTACTTCGTGAAGCAGGTGCTTGAGAACAAAGACTTTAAAGACGATCATCTTTCGAATTATTTTTTCAGGACAACAGATGAAAAGGCAGTCAAGTCATCATCAGCACTGCTCCGAGATCAGGATGGAGATGTGATCGGGATGCTTTGTATCAACATGGATATCACCATGCTTCAGAATGTAAATACTATGTTGATGAACTATCTGAAAACAGACCTGGAGGCAGGAAGAAATCCGGGAACAGGAGAACATGACGTCCCGCAGGACGTCATGGCAGTCATTGACAAACTCATTATGTCGGTGATTGGATCCACAGATACCAGAGTGTTAAGCCGCTCAAAATGCGTTGGGCTGGTGCGCCTTATGGATGAGAAAGGAATCTTCCTTGTCAAAGGAGCAATGGACAAAGTAGCAGAACTGATGGGAGTCTCCCGAGTGACGATCTACAGTTATCTTGACGAAGCAAGAGGAAAAAAAGGATAATTTTTATAGCATATATTAAGATAAGGCTGCAGTTACGCTGGTGGTAACTGCAGCCCTTAAAATTGCATTGCATATCGAGGAGGTGCCAGTGGCACGTCTGCTGATTTTATGCCTCAGGCGTATAATACACAGCTGAGAACGGCGGCAGGGTCAGGATGATCCTGTCGTTTTTGAGTGTGATGGCGGTATTTAAGTTTTTCTGGGTGCCGCCGTAGATCTCAAGATTGCTGTTCAGTAGTTCTTTAAGGCTGGTGACTCCCGGGAGTTTCAGTTCGTACATCTGCTCGTGGTCGGAGAAGTTGAACAGGGAGATGATCTTTTCTTTCTTGCTGTTTCGCTCAAAGACGTAGATGCAGTTTGCCTCCTGGTGGCAGTCGATCCACTGGAAGCCGTCTGCCTCGTAATCCTTCTCCCAGAGAGCAGAGTGCTCAAGGTAAAGCTGGTTCAGGTCTTTCATGAAACGTGCAAATCCCTTATGGATCGGATAGTCGAGGAGCATCCAGTCCTGTTCACGCTTTTCATCCCATTCACGGAGCTGGCCGATCTCATTTCCCATGAAGTTCAGTTTCTTGCCAGGATGTGCATACATATACATGTACAGTGCGCGTGCCTGCGGGAATTTGTTGTCATAGTCGCCGCTCATTTTCTGCATGATCGTTGCCTTGCCGTGGACAACCTCATCGTGTGACAGCGGAAGCAGGAAACGTGCATCGTAGTAATACATCATGGAGAAGTCAGTTTGTGATAATTGTCTGTACGATATTCCGGACCAGTACGGAAATAGTCCAGGGTATCGTTCATCCAGCCCATGTCCCATTTATAGTCAAATCCAAGACCGCCCTGGGAAACCGGATCGGTAACTTTCGGGAAGGAAGTGGAATCTTCGGCTGCGAGGATCGCAGATGGGTGGAGATTCTTGAGTCCCTGGTTCATGTACTGAAGGAACTCTACCGCATTCAGGTTTACCCCACGAGCCGGGTCGCCCTGCCAGTAGATCGCACGGCTGATCGCATCCATACGGATACCGTCCATGTGGAATTCACTCATCCAGTAATTGGCACAGGACTGCAGGAAACTTCTTGTTTCGCCGCGGGAATGCATAAAGTTGCAGCTTCCCCATTCGCTGACACCGACAGCAGAGTTCGGATACTCATAAAGCGCAGTTCCGTCATAATTTGCCAGACCGTAAGCATCCACAGCGAAATGAACCGGAACAAAGTCCATCAGCACGCCGATGCCGTGTTTGTGGCAGGCATCCACGAAAGCCTTTAACTGGTCAGCAGTTCCGTATCTGGAAGTCGGACTGAAAAATCCTGTTGCCTGATATCCCCAGGATTCGTCACATGGATACTCATTCAGCGGCATGATCTCAAGACAGTTGTATCCGTTCTCAGTAAGATACGGGATCAGGATATCGATCATTTCCTCATAAGTATACCAGTCGTCGGTCTTGTCGGACGGCTTGCGGAAAGAACCGAAATGGATCTCATAGATGTTGAGCGGTTTTTTGCGGCAGTCGCTGCGGTTCTGCATCCATTTGGAGTCTTTGAATTTATATTTGGACATGTCACGGACGATGGAAGCACTGTTCGGACGAAGCTCCATGCCGAATCCATACGGGTCGCAGTGATCGACCGGATTGTCGTTGCGGTCATAGATACGGTATTTGTACATCTGTCCCGGCTTTGCTCCGGGATATAGCATTCCCAGAAGTTGCCGTCATAAACTTTGTTCATCTCTGATTCCTGCCAGTCGTTGAATTCTCCGATCACAGCGATGCGGGAAGCAGATGGTGCGAAAGTGCGGAAAGTAACTCCTGTTTTTTCTGTATGTGCACCGAGGTACTGATAAGCGTCAAAAATTTTTCCTGTGTAAAATCCGTAAAAATCCATGCAGATTCTCCTTTGCATATAATAATTATGATTCGATAGTAATGGACAATAGTTGTTTTTTTAACTATACTATAAGAAGACAAGGAAGGGTTGTCCACCGACAATAAAAAAAGAAAGACGGATAAGCAACTTTTGAAAAAAACCGTCGGAAAAGGAAAAACATATGGATATCAGAATCGAAAAAACAGAGCGCGCGATCAAGAATGCTTTTCTGGAATTACGCTCCCGCAAACCACTTGGAAAGATCACTGTAAAGGAGCTGTGCAGTCTGGCTGCGATCAACAAGTCAACTTTTTACAGTCATTATGAAGATATTTATGCACTGTCAGACAAAATGGAATCAGAAACAATTGTCTCTGTGCTCAAGAATATTTCCAGTCAGCAGGAGGAGCCGTTCAAGAATCCGGATGTGTTTACCAGAAACCTCTACATGGCACTGATCTCAAATAATACCCTGATCAACCTTCTGTTTCCGGAACAGAAAAAGCCCGTCTCGGTGACTGCCTGGAAACAGAGCTGAAACGTCTGATCTGTGAAAAATATCCGGATTATAAGGAGGACCCGCAGAGAGACATCATGCTTTCTTTCTGCATCCAGGGCTGTTTCCATGCATATCTGAACAATCAGGAAAAAGATGTCGCAACACTGGTCTCTGTCAGTGAGAGTATTGTACGTAAACTGGCGCCGATGTATCTGGAAAACAACACAGAAGAAAACTGAAATACAATCTGAAAGAAGAGAAAACATGAAAAAACTGGTAATAGGAATCCTGGCGCATGTAGATGCCGGGAAGACGACTTTGTCCGAAAGACTCCTGTATCTGTGTGGCGTGATCCGTCAGATCGGGCGCGTGGATCATGGAGATACCTTTCTGGATAATTATGAACTGGAAAAAGAGCGCGGAATCACGATCTTTTCCAAGCAGGCGATCCTTAAGACCGAGGATGTGGAAGTAACACTTTTGGACACTCCGGGGCATGTCGATTTTTCGGCTGAGATGGAGAGGACACTGCAGGTGCTGGACTATGCGATTCTTGTGATCAACGGCATGGACGGCGTGCAGAGCCATACGATGACGCTGTGGAGGCTCCTGGAAAGATATCAGATCCCGACATTTCTGTTCGTCAACAAGATGGATCAGAACGGAACGGATCATGATGCCCTTCTTGCTGATCTTAAGGCACATCTGCATGAAAACTGCGTGGATTTTGGAAAAATCCAGGAAAACGATGAAGAAAACACCCTAACTCCGGACCAGATGGAAAACATCGCGGTTTGTGACGAAACTCTTCTCGAAAAATATCTTGAGACAGGCAGCATCGAGGAAGAAGAGATTGCAGAACTGATCACACAGAGAAAGATTTTCCCGTGCTATTTTGGCTCCGCACTCAAAGAGGACGGTGTGGAGGATTTCTGGAATGGCGTGCAGAAATATACCAGAGAACCTAAACGACCGACAGAATTCGGTGCAAAGGTCTTCAAGATCGCAAGGGATGAACAGGGAAACCGTCTGACTTATATGAAGATCACAGGCGGCTCTCTCAAAGCCAAAACCATGCTATCATCCAGAGCGAAAGGACAGGCTTTGCCGGGTGTAAGACAGCAGCAGGAGGACTGGGAAGAAAAAGCAGACCAGCTCCGTCTCTACTCTGGCGCAAAATATACAACGATCACAGAGGCAGAAGCAGGAACGATCTGTGCCGTGACAGGTTTGACCAGAACTTATCCGGGTGAGGGACTTGGCATAGAAAGCGAATCCGAGCTTCCTGTTCTGGAACCGGTCCTGAATTATCAGATCCAGCTTCCGGACGACTGCGACCCGCACCAGATGCTGCAGAAATTACGACAGCTTGAGGAGGAAGAACCGGAACTTCACATTCTGTGGGACAGCCAGCTTGGCGAGATCCATGCACAGCTGATGGGAGAGGTGCAGATCGAGATCCTCAAGAAACTGATCTGGGACCGTTTTCATGTAGCAGTGGAATTCGGTGCAGGAAGCATTGTCTACAAAGAAAACGTTGCAGAACCGGTGGAAGGAGTGGGACATTTTGAGCCGCTTCGTCATTATGCGGAAGTCCATCTTCTGATCGAGCCGGGAGAGCCGGGAAGCGGCTGCCAGTTTTTTACCGCATGCAGTGAAGATGTGCTTGCAAGGAACTGGCAGCGTCTGATCCTTACACATCTGGAGGAGAAGGAACACATCGGCGTGCTGACTGGTTCTCCGCTTACGGATGTGCAGATCACCCTCCTGACAGGGCGCGCCCATGCGAAGCATACGGAGGGCGGCGATTTCCGCCAGGCAACTTACCGTGCTGTCCGCCAGGGACTTCGCAAAGCAAAAAATATCCTTCTGGAACCATACTATGAATTCCGCCTTGAAGTGCCTGCCGAGATGATCGGAAGAGCACTGGCAGATGTCCAGAAGATGCAGGGGAGCTTCGAATCACCGGATACAGACGGAACAACCGCAGTCCTAAAAGGAACAGCAGCCGTTTCCCAGATGCGCGATTACCAGAAAGAGGTCGTTGCATACACACACGGAACAGGAAAACTTTTCTGCACACTCAAGGGCTATGCACCGTGCAAAAACCAGGAAGAGATCGTACAGAATGTTGCCTACGATCCGGAAAGCGATCTGGAAAATCCGACAGGTTCCGTTTTCTGTGCGCATGGCGCAGGTTTTGTCGTACCATGGGATCAGGTCGAGGATTACATGCATCTGAACAGCGGAGTGGAACTTAACGGCCTGGACAGCGAAACCTGGTATGATGATGTGGATTATGCGGAAAATCCGGGTACAGCGGTGGATAATCCAAACATTTCCAGAAACACAAGTGGAAAAAACGGCAAATTTTCCTACAGCGGAAGTTATGATGAGGAGGAAGAGCTGCAGGCAATTTTTGAGAGGACATTTGGTCCGGTCAAACGCGACCGTGCCGCTTTCCAGAAAAAGACGGTTCATTCGTCAGCACCGACCGTCCGCTATCGACAGGGAAAACCACGCAAGGAAGAATATCTTCTTGTCGATGGATACAACATTATTTTTTCCTGGGAAGAACTGAATGAGCTGGCGAAAGAAAACATCCACGCAGCCTGCGATAAGCTGATGGATATTTTGAGCAATTATCAGGCTACCGTAAATGCACGCTGATCCTTGTATTTGATGCTTACAAGGTGGAAGGACATATGGAAGAAGTCCTCACCTATCATAATATTTATGTAGTATACACCAAGGAAGCCGAGACAGCAGATCAGTATATCGAGAAGACGGTCCACCGGATCGGCAGACAGTATCAGGTAACCGTAGCGACTTCTGATGGCCTGGAGCAGGTCATCATCATGGGACAGGGTGCGCACAGGATTTCCGCACAGGGACTCAAAAAAGAGATCGAAGATACAGAAAAAAATGCACGTGCAGAGTGGCACCAGCAGCGCCAGAGCAGCAAGACCTATCTTTTTGACCATATGTCAGAAGAATTGCAGGCGCAGATGGAAAAAAATTCGTTTAGGCAAGGCAGGCGAAGAATAAAAAATGATATATTTATATAGAAGAAACAAAACAGGAATCTGCATTGACCGCGTATATGGACACGACGGGATCGTGGAACTGCCGGAAACTCTGGAAGGACTTCCTGTGACAGAACTGGGAGCATATATTTTTTCTGACCATATAGACCGGGGCGACCTGGAAAAGTGCAGGATGAGTGGGAAATTCTGTACAGAGGACGGACTGGAAGTGCAGGATGAAGAAGGAATGCCGGAGATGTCCGGAAATGCGGTGCAGGAACTGATCCTTCCGTCAAAACTCAGAAAAGTAGGAAGATATGCTTTTTACAATTGTTTTCACTTGAAAAAGTTAAGTTTCGGCGGTGATCTGCGGGATGTCGGTGTCGGTGCAATGACCGGCTGCCACAAGATCGAGCGGGTCACTGTAAAAACAGACGAGAACGGTGATTCCTGCCTGAGAGATATCCTGACAGAACTGCCGGAGACTCTGAGAGTCGATATGGACAAAAATGGTGAACAGGGCGTTTCTGGTTTCCGGAATTTTTTGAGGAAGGCGTAGAAAACACACCGGCGCGAATCATCGAAAATCATGTGCACGGAAGCGGGATCCGTTACCGAAACAGCTTCCTTCACAAGAAACTCAACATACTGGAATACGACAAGCTTTTTCCCTATGCGGAAGCGTGGAGGAGGAGTCAATCGTTCTGAAACTGGTACTGGACCGTATCCTCTACCCGATGGATCTGACAGAGACAGCGGAAGAAAAATACATCCAGTATCTCAGAGAACACGGAGAGCGTGCGGTCAGTATCCTTGGCGAAGAAAAAGAATACGCAGCAATGCGGACGATCCTCACAAAGATCACTCCGGACAGGGCAGAGACAGAAAAAAATGCTCGAGCGTGCACAGAGATCAGGAGATTCCAGATGGGTCAGTATCCTCATGGACACGCTCGCAGGCCATGGAAGGAAGAAGAGAAAGGCATTTGAACTGTGAACAGAGAAGAAAAAAACAAATTTGGAAATTTTGTTCATGAGCAGCGCAAAAAAGAAGAAGAGGTACTGGAGATCTGCCAGGATATTTTTGCAAATTCCAGAAATGAACTGGCAGTTTCCATGCGTTATTTCCAGAGCACTCTCAGTGCATTAAAGATAGTGCCGTCAGGCGAGACACAGGTGCTGGGCACGGACGGGAAACTTCTCTATGTGTCCCCACAGTGGCTGCTTCCGATGTTTATGCAGAACAAAGTAGTGATCAACAGGCTGTATCTCCACGAACTTCTGCACTGTCTTTTCTGCCATCTGTGGAGCAGAAAGGAACGGGAGTGGAGAATCTGGGATCTGGCAGCAGATATCGCGGTGGAAAATATTCTGGATGAACTTTATCAGAAGGCAGTTTACATCCGCCCGAACAGTTTCCGAAGAGAAAAATATCAGCAGTGGAAAACAGAACACAAAGTTCTGACTGCGGAGATCCTGTATTATGATCTCCTGAAATGCGAGGAAGAAGAAATCGCCCGGCTGGAACAGGAATTCCGCAAGGACGACCACCATTCTGGTACACGCCGAACAGTCGAAGCGGGATGCAGACCGCCAGAAGAAATGGGAAGAGATGCGGCGCAAGATGCAGACGGAGATGGAGCTTTTTTCAAAGGAAGCAGCAGGGGATTCGCCGGGACTTGTGGAGCATCTGCAGGCAGAAAACAGAAAACGGTATGATTACCGGGAGTTCCTTCGGAAGTTTTCTGTCCTGAAAGAAGAGATGCAGGTGGATATGGATTCTTTTGACCCGATCTACTATCATTTTGGGATGGAAACTTACGGGAATATGCCGCTGATCGAGCCGCTGGAAACAAAAGAGATGAAAAAAATCGAGGATTTTGTCATCGTGATCGACACTTCCATGTCCTGTAATGGAAGCCTGATCCGCAGGTTTCTGGAGGAAACGTACAGTGTACTTGCAGAGTCGGAGAGTTTTTTCCGAAAGATCCAGGTGCACATCATTCAGTGTGACGAAAAGATCCAGGACGATCAGATGATCCATAACCAGAAAGAGATGGAAGCGTATCTTGAGGATTTTAATGTCAGAGGGTTCGGCGGAACGGATTTCCGTCCGGCATTTACGTATGTGGAGCATTTGATCAAAATGGGAGCATTTCAGAGACTTCGGGGACTTCTGTATTTCACCGACGGATATGGGACTTTTCCGGCAAAGATGCCGCCTTATGATACCGCGTTTGTTTTTATGAAGGATGATTACAGGGATGTGGATGTGCCGCCGTGGGCGATCAAACTCATTCTGGATACACAGGCACTAGAGAGGAAAGAAGATTATTATGAATATTAAAACAGGCAAAACAGGAAGTTGTGGATACGGTCGAAGCGTATCTTATGAAAGACGAGTATGGAGAATATGTGATCCCGAGCGTTCATCAGAGGCCGGTGCTTCTCCTTGGTGCACCGGGAATCGGAAAGACGCAGATCATGGAGCAGGCGGCGCGTGAATGCGGCGTGGCACTGGTGGCGTACACGATCACACACCACACCAGACAGAGTGCGATCGGACTTCCGTTTATTTCGAAGAAGGAATACGGCGGCAGGGAATACTCGGCGACAGAATATACGATGAGCGAGATCGTTGCAAGTATTTATAACCGTATGAGTGAGACGGGTCTCAGCGAGGGAATCCTTTTTATTGATGAGATCAACTGTGTTTCTGAGACACTGGCTCCGGCGATGCTGCAGTTTCTCCAGTGCAAGAGTTTCGGAAACCATGAGATCCCGAAGGGATGGGTGATCGTGGCAGCAGGAAACCCGCCGGAATACAACAAATCTGTCCGCGAGTTCGACGTTGTCACCCTGGATCGTGTCAAAAAGATCCTCGTAGAGCCGGATTACCAGACCTGGCGGGAATACGCATACAAAGAAAACATGCACCCGGCGATCCTTTCCTATCTGGAACTTCGCAACAACTGTTTCTACCAGATGGAGACGACGATCGACGGCAAACAGTTTGCAACTCCGCGAGGCTGGGAAGATCTTTCCAGAATGATGGAAGTCTACGAGCGTCTTGGAAAAAACATCACAGTGGATCTTGTGGGGCAGTATATCCAGCATGAGCGTATCTCACAGGAATTTGCAGAATATTACGAACTGTATCAAAAATACCAACAGGATTACCAGATCACAGAGATCCTTCAGGGCAAAAATTCCGAAGCGATGGTAAAGAAAGTTTCCCACGCATCCTTTGATGAAAGAGTGAGTGTCGTGAACCTTTTGTTCTCCGGTACACGACAGGCGGTACGAAAAGTCATGCTTCAGGAAGAAGTACTGGAAAAAGTGTTCGAGGTGCTGAAAGCCCTGAAAGAAAACCTGTCATCCGGAAATCTCGCGCAGAGACTGGAAGACTACATCTTTGATCTCAAAAACACCCGCGAGAAGAAGCAGAAAGAAGGACTTCTGGAACGAAGAGAAGACCTCTGCATTCGCCAGGCAGTCACACTTCTGGAAGATTACGCGAAACTTTTGAAACAGCACAGCGAGGTTCAGGGAGAAGAAGCGTTTGATCTTGTCCGGGAGGCATTTGGGGAAGAAAGAGCTTCCTGGGAAGACGAATGGGATCAGGCAGGAAATACACTGGAATATGCGTTTGATTTCATGGAGGCGGCTTTCTATAACAGTCAGGAAATGGTTATGTTTGTATCAGGGATCAATACAGATTTCTACTGTGTACGTTTCCTGGAAACTTATGAATGTGAGAGATATGTGCGTTACAACAGAGATCTGCTGTTCGAGGATGTGAGCCAGCAGATCCGAAGGAGAATTGAAGAACTTTAAGAGGAGCGTTATTAAATGAAGAAACAAAGGAAAATCTACACCTTTTTACTTTCGCTGCTTCTGGCGTTTTCGCTTCTGCTTCCGGGCAGTATCGTTCCGGTGGAAGCAGCAGGCGGCGACATGGCGGTGCACTTTATTGATGTAGGGCAGGGACTGGCGATCCTCGTGCAGTCGGGCGGAGAAAATCTTCTCTATGATGGTGGAAACCGTTCTCATGCAGATGAGGTGGTCCAGTATCTTAAGAATCAGGAAGTAGAGACGATCGATTACATGATCTCCTCTCACTATGATGAGGATCATCTGGGAGGACTTGTCAAATGCCTTGATAATTTTGAGGTGGATCATGTTCTGGGTTCGACTATGTGCACACATCGGACCTTTTTAATACGTTTATGAATACGGCGACAGCGAATGCGATCACTGTCGAATATCCGGCTGTCGGTGATACTTATGAACTTGGGACCGGCAGTTTCACGGTCATGGCACCTTCGGAATCTCCAAGAACAGCAATGACAACTCTGTTGTGATCCGTCTTGTCAATGGCGACAACAGCTTTATGTTCATGGGAGATGCGGAGGAGACAAGTGAGCAGGATATGATCAGTACAGGAATGAACCTGGACTGTGATGTGCTCTGTCTCGGTCATCATGGTTCTGCATCTTCTACTTCATGGGATCTTCTGGAAGCATCGACTCCATCCTGGGCAGTGGTAAGCTGCGGCAAAGGTAATTCCTACGGTCATCCGACTGCGGAGACAATGGGAAAACTTTCCGACATGGATATCCCGGTATTTCGTACCGATGACCAGGGAACCGTGATCGCAGTTTCTGATGGAAGTACGATCAGCTGGAACCAGGAACCGTGCAACGATTACAGTTCCGGAGATGAGAGTACTGGCAGCAGTTCAGGTTCTTCTGATGCAAGTACAGGTTCAGGTGAGCGTTATTCTGGCTGGTCAGACAGCTCACAGATTTCGGATAACAGCACCGAGACTGCAGACACGACTGACACCCAGGGAGCCATGGTCTGGATCTCTGCAACAGGAAGCAAATATCACAGCATTCCAAACTGCGGAAATATGAACCCGGACAATGCAAGACAGGAAAGTGAATCACAGGCACTCAGTGAAGGTTATGAAGCCTGCAAAAAATGCTGGTAAAAACGAGAATCAGATTTCCTGATAAAAATCCCGTACATAGTGCATAAACTGGCGCACATGCGGTTTCAGGATCCGGTTTTTGCTGTAAACAATATAAAAACTTCTTTTATGAACAGATTCTTCTAACGGAAACAGAAGGATCTGTTTTGTTTTTTCCAGATCTACGGCAGAACGGGCAGAGAGGATTGAGATGCCAAGTCCGTTGACGATAGATTTCTTGATGCTTTCCAGATCGTTCATTCGGGCGATCACATTGAGGTCAGAAGGCGTGATGCCGATCTTTTCCAGAAAAAGATCCATCTCTTTCTTGGTGCCGGAGCCTTTTTCACGATGATGATCGGATCTTCCAGAAACTGTTTGAAATCGACAGGATCTTCCTTGAATTTCAGGTAGTGTTCTGTGACAGGCGTGGCGATCACGAGGGTATCCTGACAGAAGGGAATAAAGACACAGCTCTCATCTCCGGTATTCTGCCCGACAAGTGCAAGATCGACAGTTCCGTCCAGAACGCGGTGGATCGCTCCCTCACTGTCTGTCTGAATGGAATGAAAATAAATATCCGGGTGCGTGCCTCCAAAACCTGCGAGCAGTTCCGGCAACAGATAAGAGGAAGGAATCGTGGAGGCTGCAAGGTCGATCATGTGCTTCTGCGTCCCTGTGAAGTTGTCGAGAAGGTTGTTGCGGATCTCAAGCATCCGGACTGCACTGTCGTAGAGCTGGTAGCCTCTGGTGGTGACGGTGGTCTTTTTTGTCGTGCGGATGATGAGTTTGGAGTGAAGCTCTTCTTCGAGGGAGCGGATGTGTGCGCTGATGGTTGGCTGTGTCAGATAAAGTCGTCTGGCAGCTTCGGAGAAACTGCCGTAATCGACGACGGCGACAAAGGCTTCTAACTGTTTGAATTCCATAAATCAAAAATCTCCTGAAAAGTGAATCTTCTAAATAATACGATAATGATACGCTTATTGTGAAATCCCTGTGATCTCTGCAAGTGCATGAAGGCAGTGGCCACTTCTTCCGGGGTATTTTCCGGACCAAAGGAGAAGCGGAGCGTACCGGCAGGATATGTGCCGAGGGTTTTGTGCGCACTTGGGGCACAGTGGAGACCGACGCGGGACATGATCCCGTAAGTATCGTCCAGTTCAAAGGCGGCACGAGCATATCCACTTCAAGTGTCTGGATCGAGACGACGGCACAGCGGTTCTGGGTGTCTTTGTGTCCGATCACGCGAAGCTGGCCTCAGCCGGGTCGAGGGTGAGGATTCCGTCAATGAATTGTTTCGTCAGCGTGAGTTCATGCTGGAAAGCCAGATCCATTGAACTGTTCTCCAGATCATCAAGCGCGGCGTGAAGACCGAGGATCCCGGGGATGTTCGGCGTTCCCGGCTCGAAGCGGTCCGGGAGGAAATCAGGGACTTCTTCAGTATGGGAAATACTTCCGGTGCCGCCACTTAAGAGGGGTTCGATCTGAGAAGCAAGCTCGCTGCGGATCAGGAAACCGCCGATCCCCTGTGGTCCACGGAGTCCTTTGTGCCCGGTGAAAGCGAGCGCATCAAGCTTTAATTCTTCCATATCGATCGGAAGTGTACCGGCAGTCTGTGCACTGTCCAGGACAAAAAGCAGCCCATGTTTCTGGCAGAAGGTGCTGATCTCCTTAAGCGGCATGATGGTTCCGCATACATTGGAAGCGTGGAGACAGACGAGAAGTCTGGTATTTGGTTTCACGAGCGCATCTGCTTCTGAGAGAATCAGATTTCCTTCATGATCGCACGGAATCCTGTCAAAAGTCACTCCCTGTCTCTGAAGCTGCACAAGCGGGCGCATTACTGCATTGTGCTCCATCGAAGTGACCAGCACATGGTCGCCTGGTTTCAGGATCCCCTTGAGGAGAATATTAAGGCTCATAGTGATGTTCTGGGTGAAAATCACATTTTTGCCCCTGCCGGATGTGAAATGGAAAAGCCGGCGAAGCTGTTCTCTTGTCTCAAAGATCTGTTCTTCTACGGAATAGGCAGCCTGATACCCGCCGCGTCCGACATTGACCGCACAGCCGGAGAGATACTGATAAACAGCATCAGCCACAGAAGGAGCCTTCGGAAAAGAAGTGCTTGCCTGATCCAGATATATTTTTTTCATAAAATTACCTCACGTACTTTTATTAGATCATAATTCTGATTATATCATAATTTATAAATATTATCTATAAGTAGCTATAAAATACGACTATATTTAATTGGTGAAAAATGCTCAACAATGGTATGATAATACAAAGAAAATATGCTGATACAAAAATCTTTCAGCATTGAGGGAAAGGGAGGTTATTCACTAATGAAAAAAGAAAAACAACAATTGTTGTAGTCTGGCGTGCTCATCGGTGTGATCGCAGCCATGCTGGTATTCTTTGGAAATCCGGCAAATATGGGATTCTGTATTGCCTGCTTCCTCCGTGATACACAGGTGCGCTCGGACTTCATTCCGCAGCAGCCGTACAGTACATCCGTCCGGAGATCATCGGACTTGTGCTGGGTGCATGTATCGTGTCACTGATCACCAAAGAGTTCCGTCCAAGAGGAGGCTCTGCACCGGTGACAAGATTTGTTCTGGGTGCTTTTGTTATGATCGGATGCCTGATGTTCCTTGGCTGTCCGTTCCGTATGATCCTGCGTCTGGCAGGCGGTGACGGAAATGCCATCTTCGGTCTGGTTGGTTTCGTGGCAGGTATCCTGACAGGAACATTCTTCCTCAAGAAAGGCTACACTCTGAAACGTTCCTACAAGATGCCGAAACTTGAAGGTGGTATTTTCCCGGTAGTTCAGATCGTAATGCTGCTCCTTCTTGTGGCAGCACCGGCATTTATCTACTTACAGAGCCGGACGGCGGCCCTGGAGCAAAGCATGCGGCAATTCTGATCTCACTGGCAGCAGGTGTGATCGTTGGTATCCTTGCACAGAGAACCCGTCTCTGCATGGTCGGCGGAATCCGTGATGCAGTTCTGTTTGGCGAGTTCAAGCTTCTGTTTGGTTTTGTTGCGATCCTTGTCAGTGCACTGATCGTAAATGTGATTCTTGGATATTTCCATCCGGGATTTGCCGGTCAGCCGATCGCACATACAGATGGACTCTGGAATGCACTTGGTATGTATCTTGCCGGTTTTGGCTGTATCCTTCTCGGTGGCTGCCCGATGCGCCAGCTCATTCTCTCCGGTGAGGGAAATACAGACTCTGTTGTGACCGTTCTCGGCCTGATGGCAGGAGCTGCTTTTGCCCACAACTTCGGTCTGGCATCTTCAGCAGATGGCCCGACAGCAAACGGCAAGATCGCAGTTGTGATCGGTATCATTGTTGTAGCAGTGATCGGCGTGGTCAATTCCAGCGAAAAGAAGCCTGAAAGGAGATAAAATATGAAAAGAGTAGATGCAAGAGGACTGTCCTGCCCGGAACCAGTCATCCAGACAAAAAATGCCATGGCGTCCAGAGCAGCTCAGTATGAAGTTCTGGTAGACAATGTGGTGGCAAAAGAAAATGTCTCTCGTTTTGCAATCCATCAGGGCTATCAGGTCGAGGTGGAAGAACAGGGCGATGATTTCCTGCTCAGGATAAAGAAATGATGAAATATATAGCGACGTTTTATTCTCATTATGGTGCGATCCAGTACCGGAAGAACTGTGAGAAGATGGACCTGGAGGCGGTTGTCATGCCGGTTCCCAGAGACTTGAGTTCTTCCTGCGGAACTGTGTGCGCTTCGAGGCGGAAGGGAATTCCCGGAGCGAAACGAAGAAGTGGAACAGATCGTCCGGATCGAAGATTCAGGATATGTGCGTATCTATCATGCAGATGAAGAATAAAAAATATTAAGAGGAGCTTTCGGGCTTCTCTTTTTTGACGTGAGATTGTACGAAAATGTAAATTCGTGTATACTAGGGATAAAATAAAAAGCCACATCAGCTTTAAAGATGCGGCACAGAATCAGGAGTGAGAACAATGAGAGAAAAACTGACCAAGAGAGACGTAGAAAAGATAGAAGAAGAGATCGAGCACCGTAAGCTTGTCATCCGAAAGGAAGCCATCGAGGCGGTCAAGGAAGCGCGTGCGCAAGGCGACCTGAGTGAGAACTTTGAATACTACGCTGCAAAGAAACACAAGAACCAGAACGAGAGCAGGATCCGTTACCTGGAGAGAATGCTCAAGACAGCAGAAGTCGTAGAGGATACTTCCAGGTCAGATGAAGTAGGCATGGACGATATCGTAGAAGTCGAATTCGAGGAAGATGGCGAAGTGGAGAAATACAAACTCGTCACTTCGATCCGTGGAAATTCGATGGAAAACCGTGTCAGCATCGAATCCCCGATCGGCAAAGCACTCAAGGGACACCGCGTCGGCGACAGAGTCAAAGTACAGGTGAACGAAAACGTAAGCTACTATCTGCGCATCCGCTCTATCGATAAGACAGGGGACGAAGGAGAAGACATCCGCAGCTTCTGACGGAAAAAATCCGCCAAAAAGCGTTTTTTTTCTGTGAAATTCGATTTTACAAAGATTTAACATAAAACTGGTGAGAACTTTACACGATGTCAATATGATGAAACCATATTAAATCTGAGCAAAGGAGAACATTATGGATTTTTTCAGCATATTAACATTGTTGGGCGGTCTTGCCATGTTTTTGTATGGAATGCAGGTTATGGGCGATGGTCTGGCAAAAGTATCAGGAGGTAAACTGGAGCAGATCCTGGAAAACTTAACTTCAGGCAAATGGAAAGCAGTACTTCTCGGAATGTGCGTGACAGCAGTCATCCAGTCCTCATCCGCAACGACCGTTATGGTAGTCGGATTTGTAAATTCAGGAATCATGAAACTGACACAGGCAGTCGGCATCATCATGGGTGCGAATATCGGAACTACCATCACTTCCTGGCTTCTGAGCTTACTGGAATTGAGAGCAGCAACTTTTTATCAGCCTTCTGAAACCGAGTTCTTTTTCACCGGTCCTGGCACTGGTCGGAATCAGCCTTCTGACTTTTACCAAAAGCTCCCGTAAGAAAGATATCGGAACCATCCTTCTGGGATTCGCAGTACTGATGTTTGGTATGGAATCTATGAGCGGCGCAGTAAAACCTCTGGCAGATGTACCGGAATTCACAGGTCTTCTCCTTAAATTCTCCAATCCGGTAGCAGGAATCCTTGCAGGTACGATCCTGACTGCGATCATTCAGTCTTCCTCCGCATCTGTCGGTATCCTTCAGGCACTCTGTATGACAGGTGCAGTTCCATTCAGCTCTGCATTCCCGATCATCATGGGACAGAACATCGGTACCTGTGTGACAGCACTTCTGTCTGCGATCGGTGCAAACAAGAATGCAAAGAGAGCAGCGATGATCCACCTGTACTTCAACCTGATCGGAACCGTTGTGTTCATGTCACTGTTTTACCTTATCAATACAGCGGTACATTTCCCATTTATGACGCAGATGGCAACACCGGCAACGATTGCGATCACACACAGTGTCTTCAATATCACAGCGACGGTTGCATGGCTTCCATTCTCTAACCTTCTTGTGAAACTTGCCTGTCTCACGATCCGTGACGACAAGTCCGATGAAGTCAGCAAGGAAGATCAGGAGTTCATGATCCTGGAATCCAGATTTTTGGAAAAACCGGCTTTTGCCGTAGAGCAGGGAAGAAATGCAGCAAGACATATGGAGCGTGATTCCCGCAAGGCTCTGGATATTTCGCTTGGACTGCTCCGTAACTATGAGGAAGAGCAGGCAGAGCGTGTCCAGAAGATCGAGACAAAAGTAGACCGTTATGAGGATGAACTGGGAACTTATCTGGTGAAGCTGAATAACAAAGACCTCTCCGAGAAGGACAGCCACAGCGTTTCCATCATGCTTCACTGCATCGGTGATTTCGAGCGTATCTCAGATCATGCGGTAAATATTATGGAATCCGCAAGAGAGCTTCACGAAAAGAATCTCAGTTTCTCGCCGGAGGCCAGAACGGAACTTCAGGTTCTGGTCAGTGTAGTCGGCAGGATCGTAGATACTGCATATGACGTATTCGACAAGCAGGATATGAACCTCACCCGTGATGTAGAGCCTCTGGAAGAAATGGTGGATGAGCTGAGCAGGGAGATGAAACGTCGCCATGTCAACCGTCTGCGTTCTGGAGAATGTACGATCGAGATGGGATTTATCCTCACAGACCTGATCACCAGTCTGGAACGTATCGCAGACCATTGTTCCAACATCAGCGTCTGCGTAACACAGGTAAGAGAGAATCTTTATGATACACACAGTCATCTGGAGAGCCTCAAAAACGAACCAGATGAAGGCTATTACAATCGTCTGGAAGAACTGCAGAGAGAGTATGTACTTCCGTAAAAGATACACACAGTAACGGCAGATTCCGGACAGAAAGGGAAATAACAGTTACAACAGAATGATCTATTGTGTAGAAGATGAAAGAAATATCAGAGAGCTTTTGATCTATACCCTGGAAACGACAGGATTTTCAGCAAAGGGTGTGTCGAATGGGAAAGAACTCCGGGCACTTCTTAAAGAAGAACTCCCGGATCTTATCCTTCTGGACATCATGCTTCCGGGGGAAGACGGATACAGCATTCTCGAACGGCTCAAAGCTTCACAGGAGACCAAAAATATCCCGGTGATCATGGTCACGGCAAAAGAAGCCGAATTTGACAAGGTCCGCGGGTTGGAAGCAGGAGCCGATGATTATATCACAAAACCTTTTGGAATGATGGAATTTGTCGCCAGAGTAAAGGCGGTCCTGCGCCGCTGTTCCAGACAGGAGGACGACAAAGAACTGAAATGTCAGGATCTGACACTGTCTGTCGGAAAGCACAAAGTCTGCTGGAAGGGCGAAAAGATCGAACTGACACGTAAGGAATTTGAACTTCTTCAGTATCTGATGGAAAACAAGGGACTGGTCATGACGAGAAATCAGATCCTCTGCCATGTATGGGGATATGATTTTGACGGCGAGACAAGGACAGTCGATGTACATGTCCGTACCCTGAGACAGAAGCTTGGGGAAGCCGGAAATCTGGTCGAGACGGTTCGAGGCGTAGGCTACCGGATCGGAGCATAAAAATGAGAAAAAAGATATTAAACCATACCTGTCTGCTCGTAGTCCTGTCAGTGCTTATGACGTTCCTTGCAGCGAGTCTGGTCATGTACAGCAAGTATAATGAAGATCTGAAGCAGAGCGTCCGGGACAGTACAAAATACATCCAGGACAGCGTAGAAAGATGGGCGAATCCTATCTGGACAAGGATCTTGGCAAAGCTTCCGCTGCCCGTATCACACTTCTGGACAGTGAAGGAAATGTTTTGTTTGATTCACTGGAAGATCCGACGGAGCTTGCCAATCACAGCAACCGTCCGGAATTTATTCAGGCAGAAAAAGAAGGCTATGCGGAGACTCTGCGTTATTCAGAGACACTTTCAAAGCAGAATTTTTACTGTGCGGTGAAACTTTCCAATGGAGATATCCTCCGTGTGGGAAGAACGACAGACAGTGTCTTTTCGACAATGGTCTCCAGTTCGACACTTTTTGGTGCGCTTTTGCTTCTGATTCTGGTGCTGGCATTTATCCTTGTCCGGAAACAGACACAGGACCTAATCGAGCCGATCAATACACTGGATCTGGAACATCCGCTTGGAGAAGTCCGCTATGAGGAACTGCGACCTCTTCTGGAGCGTGTAGATGAGCAGAACCACCAGATCGCGAAACAGATGGAAGAGCTCAAGGAGGCAGAGGCTGTCCGCAGGGAATTTTCTGCGAATGTTTCTCACGAGCTTAAGACACCGTTGATGTCGATCTCCGGTTATGCGGAGCTGATGATGAACGGGATGGTTCCGGGAGACAAGATACAGGAGTTTTCCGGAAGGATCTACCACGAGGCAAGCCGTTTAAGTACATTGGTGACAGATATCATCCAGTTGTCGAGGCTGGATGAGAAGGATAGCGATATGCCATTTGAGCCGGTGGATCTGTATGAGCTGTCAGAGGATATCGTCCTTCATCTGGACAGTGCAGCATCAAAGAAGAATATTCAGTTACAGCTTGAGGGAGCGTCAGTTTCCGTCGAGGGTGTGCGTCAGGTCCTCTATGAGATGCTGTACAATATTGCGGACAATGCAGTACGCTATACGAATAAAGATGGGATCGTAAAGATCTTTGTAGGGCAGAGAGGAAGCCATCCATATTACCGTGTGGAGGATAATGGTATCGGTATCCCGAAAGAAGAGCAGAAGAGGATCTTTGAACGATTCTACAGGGTGGACAAGAGTCATTCCCGTGAAACCGGTGGAACAGGGCTTGGACTTTCAATCGTAAAGCACGGTGCGATCCTTCATAACGCAGAGATCGTCTTGGACAGCGAACCGGGACAGGGCACAAAATGGAGCTGGTCTTTTGACAGACTGGCTCCATTTTTGTGCGTTGTAAAAGAAATAAATTTGAAGGCGAAATCAAAGATCCATCTCGGAAAGGGCTGCTTCATCAGCGATGATCGTGCAGTCCGGATGGAACTGAAGGATAGATCCCGGAACTTCTGGTGTGACAGGTCCCTGGATCACCTGTTTCAGAATCGCTGCCTTATCCTTACCGCTGACAAGAACGATCAGCTTACGGCAGCGCATGATGGTTCCAATCCCCATGGTGTATGCCTGACGAGGAACATCTTCTTCGCTGGCAAAGAAGCGCTTATTTGCCTGGATCGTTGTTTCAGTCAGATTCACACAGTGCGTCTCATCTTCGAAATGGTTGGATGGCTCGTTGAAGCCGATGTGTCCGTCGTGACCAAGCCCCAGAAGCTGGATGTCAGCCGGTCCGACGCGGTGGATCAGTTTGGTGTAGGCCTGGCAGCACTTCTCGCTGTCGGTTTCCGTACCGTCCGGAACATAAGTATTGGCATAAGAAATGTTTACGCGGTGAAAAAGATGCGTATTCATGAAATAACGATAGCTCTGTTCATGGGAACCTGGAAGTCCCTTATATTCATCAAGATTTACAGTGGTGATCTGTGAAAAATCCAGATCGCCGTCCTGGTACATTTCTACAAGGCGGTCATAAGTGCCGATCGGTGAAGAGCCGGTGGCCAGACCAAGAACACTGTCTGGTTTCAGAGTGATCTGGGCGGCGATGAGATTGGCAGCCTTGCGGCTGAGTTTCCTGATAATTTTTTTACTTTGCAGATCTGCATGGTAGTAGTTCCTCCCTGTCCGGTTATGGACGATTGTATTTTATATAGTTTTACCCCGTTATATCAGTTCTGACGCTGTGGGCGTTCAGATAATGCCTTGATAGAAGTTGCGTATTCTGTCGGTGTCATTCCGGACAGTTTCTTGAACTGTCTGGAAAAATAATGGATCGAAGAATAACTCAGGAAATCGGAAATCTGCGTGAAATTCATTTCGTTTTCCCGGATGAGCTGTTTGGCAAAGTCGATCTTCATCCGTGAGAAAAATTCGATCACACCACACTGATATTCTTCGCGAAAAAGTTTCTGCAGCTGTGAGCGCCCGATCATATTGTTCCTTGAGATATCCAGGATCGTCAGTGTTTCCCGGACATGCTGTTCCAGGTAGTGGATGATCTTGCGGCAGGTATCAGAAGTTGTCTGGCAAGGATCGTAGATCCCGGCAGAAGCGGAATAATGTGCGATCGTATAACGCCGGATCACGTGGATCAGAAGCTCCTCAAGGTAAAGTGTCAGAAGCTGCTGGGAACCGAAGGAAATCTCAGGTTTCTTGATCATCTGCTCCAGATAAGGATCGTCCAGAGGTGTTTCAAAACAGTTCCGCGCCTCTGCAATGATGCGTCCGAGGATGCTCCGCTCTGTTTCTGAAAAAGTGAGTATCTTATTTTCAAAAAATTCCATGCACGGCGAATCACAGGAAAATGAGATCACGATGATGCTTGGAGCGGTTTTTCCTGTAGCTTTCAGTGTGTGAAATTCATTTGGGCGGTGAAAGATGACCTGACCACGGGAGAGGGTGTGGCATCCATTGTCTGTAACAACCTCGGCAGCACCGGTGTCCACGCATTGAAATTCCCAGAAGTCGTGGCGTTCGCCGTCAAAATGAAAATCATTCTGATATTCGTAGTAATGGATCGTGTAAATGCTTTTTATGAAAAGTTCCTGGTCCAATGAGACACTCTGATAAGCCACGGGAAGACCTCCTTCATCCACTTGCATTTGTTGATTTATAATATTGTTCTTGGTTCTTATACTAATGAATTTGTGCGAAATAGTCAAACCATAATTGATATTATGCAAAAATATGATGTAATTGTGCAAATACTATTTCTAAAAAAACGCCCATATTAAATAATGGCTGCAGAAATTGAAAATTATTTGTTGTCATATTGGAATTTGTGGTGTACAGTTATTTTTGATTAAGAATACAGGAGGGCGAAAATGATGAAGAAACCAGTTTTAGTAGTAATGGCGGCAGGAATGGGAAGCCGCTATGGAGGTCTGAAACAGATCGATCCGATTGACAAAGAAGGTCATATTATCATGGACTTTTCCATTTATGATGCAGTAAGAGCTGGCTTTGAGAAAGTCGTATTTATTATAAAGAGAGAAAATGAACAGGCATTCCGTGAGGCAATCGGGGATCGTCTGAGCAAACAGATCGAAGTAGCGTATGTTTTCCAGGAACTGACCAATCTTCCGGAAGGTTATGCAGTCCCGGAAGGAAGAGTGAAACCGTGGGGAACCGGCCATGCAGTCTTAAGCTGTATCGATGAGATCGATGGACCTTTTGCTGTTATCAATGCAGATGATTACTATGGTGTACATGCATTCAAGATGGCATATGATTTCCTGACTTCTGAGCAGGAAGAAGGAGATGTTTACCGTTACATGATGGTAGGATACCGCCTTGAGAATACCCTTACAGAGAATGGTCATGTTGCCAGAGGTGTCTGTGTGACAGATGAGGAAGGTCATCTGATCAAGATCAATGAGCGTACCCATATCGAGAAACATGACGGCGGTACAGCATACACAGAGGATGACGGCAAGACATGGACCATGCTTCCGGAGGGCAGCATCGTTTCCATGAATATGTGGGGATTCTCAAACAGCATTTTGAAGGAACTTAAAGAACGTTTTAAACCATTTCTGGATGATGCGATCAAGAATAATCCGATGAAGGGAGAATATTTCCTTCCATTTGTTGTTGACGAACTTCTTCAGGAGCACAAAGCAACTGTCAAGTTCTCAAGTCCGAGGATAAATGGTACGGAGTTACTTACAAAGAAGATAAACCAATGGTAATGGCTGCAGTTCAGAACCTGAAAGATCAGGGGCTGTATCCGCAGAATTTATGGGAGGAAGCATAAGTGGAGATCGGCAATACAGTACGTGAAGCGATTGACGGCTTCAAATTGCATGGTGAACTCAAAGAGTGCATCAGATATGGAAGCGGTCATATTAATGATACTTATCGACTGACTTACGAGACATCACAGGGAACGAAACGATATATCCTGCAGAGAATGAGCAGAAATATTTTTAAGAAACCAGTGGAACTGATAGAAAATATCAGCGGTGTTAACTTCCTGGCTCCGCAAAAAGATCATCGAGAATGGCGGCGATCCGGAACGAGAGACACTGACACTGGTAAAAAGCCAGACAGGTCTTCCGTATTTTGTGGATTCTGATGGAGAGTACTGGAGAGTCTATCTCTTTATTGAGGGAGCGACCTGCTACGATGCAGTAAAGGACGACAATGATTTCTATCAGAGCGCAGTAGCATTCGGACATTTTCAGCAGCTTCTGGCAGATTATCCGGCAGAGACACTTCATGAGACGATCAAGGATTTCCATAACACACCGGACCGCCTTAAGAAATTCAAGAAAGCTGTTGCAGAGGATGTCTGTGGAAGAGCAGCCTCTGTCCAGAAAGAAATTGATTTTATCCTGGAGAGAGAAGAACTGACACATGCACTGTATGATATGCAGCTTGACGGAAGACTTCCGCTTCGTGTAACACATAATGACACCAAGCTGAACAACATCATGATCGATGACGCGACAGGCAAAGCAATCTGTGTGATCGATCTGGATACAGTCATGCCGGGACTGACAGCGAATGATTTCGGTGATTCTATCCGCTTCGGAGCAAGCACAGCTCTGGAGGACGAGAGAGACCTTTCCAAGGTGTCCTGTGACCTTCATCTCTTTGATGTTTATGCGAAGGGATTTATCGAGGGATGTGGCGGTGCGCTGACAGACCTTGAGATCGAGATGCTTCCGATGGGAGCGATCCTTATGACATTTGAGAATGGAATCCGTTTCCTGACAGACCATCTGGAGGGAGATCATTACTTCCATATCCACAGAGAGGGACATAACCTTGACAGATGCAGGACCCAGCTTACTCTTGTAAAAGACATGCAGGAAAAACTGCCGCAGATGAATGAGATCATCAGAAAATATAAATGATTTTTACAATAAAAAAGCTTCGGAACTTTGAACAGGTTCCGAAGCTTTTTGTTGTATATATCAGCCCTTTACACCACCGGAGGTAAGACCACCGACAAGATGTTTCTCGATCAGTATAAACAGGATGATGACCGGTACTGTTGCAAACAGTGAGGATGCAAACAGATACTGCCATTCTACCATGTTGTAACCGTTGAAGATCGTAATACCGACCGTCAGAGGTTTGAAGACATCTGTTGAGATCAGAGTCAGTGCGACTGTATATTCATTCCATGCGTTGATAAATACGAAGATCAGCGCAGTTACGATACCAGGTGCAGCGACTGGAAGAAGGATGCGGATCAGGGCAGAAACCTTGCCACAGCCGTCAACTGTTGCAGCCTGTTCCATTTCAGGTGAGATAGAAATAAAAGTACCGCGCAGCAGCCAGATCGCGAATGCCTGGTTGAATGCTGCATTGATAAATACAAGACCAACGAGACTGTCTGTCATACCGAAGGTTGACATGATCTTGTAGATACCTACCAGAAGGACTACAGGAGCAAACATCTGGGAGATGATAACGATACCCAGGAAGATCTTTTTGCCCTTAAACTTCATTCGTGCAAGTGCATAAGCTGCAGGAATACCACATACGATCGCGATCAGAGTGGAGCCACCTGCAACGACCAGGGAGTTGATGAAATATCTGGAAAGTGGAGCCAGTGTCCAGATATCCTTGAAGTTCTGCCAGAGCCAGTGGACCGGGAGAAGTGTTCCCTTGGTTGCGTAGATTTCTGCACGGCTCTTGGCGCAGTCGTAAACATAACAAAGTATGGATACAGCGTAATCAATACGACCAGAATGACAAAAACATAAAGAAGAACCCGAAGGAGTGTGCTTTTTGTGTCGCGTGAATGTTTCATTAGTCTTCCTCCTCCTTTCTAAGTGAAAGTACCATATAAACAGAAGCGCATGCACACAGGATCAGGAATCCGATCACGGATACTGCAGCTGCTTCACCGGATTTGCCTTTGTAGAAAGCAAGTTTATAGAGATAGGTAACAAGGGTATCGGTACGGCTTGCCGGGTCGCCCTTGGTAATTGTCCATATGATAGGGAAGGAGTTGAATACATAAATGATATTCAACACAGTACTTACCGTCAGAGAAGATTTTACCAGCGGAAGTGTGATCTTGAACAGCTTCTGCCAGTAGTTGGCACCGTCAACGGTAGCCGCTTCATAATAAGAGTTGTCGATACTCTGCAGACCGGAAAGTACACAGAAAGTAACAAATGGTACAGTAACAAAAATACCTACAAAAATTTCCCATGCAAAATATGCTTCCGGGGTAGGAGTCCAGTTGACCGGACTAGAGATCAGTCCAAGTTTCAGTAAAAGGGTGTTCAGTGCACCGTAATCCTTGTCAATGATGAATTTCCATACGCCTGCCTGGATGATCAGGGAAGTTGCCCATGGGAATACAACAATAGCACGGACTGCTTTACGGAAACGGAATTTGTTATTTAGTACAAGTGCAAGGATAAAACCAAATACAGTAGAAAGTACTACAACAGCAATGGTCCATACAAGGGTATTTTTGAGAACCAGTTTAAAAGTAGATCCCCTGAGGACTTTGGCAAAATTGTCAAATCCACAGAATCCCTTTATCAGACCAGCTTTACTCACTTCGCTCATTGAAGTACGGAAAACTTCAAAGATAGGAAAGAGTATGAAGATTGTCATAAGAAGGATGCTGGGAAGCAGCCACAGATATGGCTCCACAGCAGCCAGAGGTTTCTTTTTTTTCATATTTACACCACCAAATCAATTGTCAAAAAGAATCGGGAGCCGGTCACTAATGTCCGGCTCCCGGTTAAGTCGTATCTCTAAATCAGGAATCAGCCTGCGATATCAGCCTGAAGATCATCAAGCAGTGTCTGAACGTCGTCGCCAAGGAGTGCGTTCTGCTCTACTTCGATAACGCCCTGCTTTACATCTGCCATTCTGTCTTGGTTGCCGGGTAGAAGTTGCAGCTCTGCAGGATATCGATCCAGGATGAATAGGTGTCGTCCTCTTTTGCAAGAAGATCTGCTGCTGTCTGAGTGGTTGGAAGGAATCCTTCGTATACCATGTAATCAGCGTAACGAGTGTCATCATAGAAGAAGTCAAAGAACTTGGTGATGGCAGCTGTACGAGCTTCCTGATCCTCAGCGGAGTCATCCTTGAATACTTCAAGACGATCGCAAACGCCCATTGCTACGGATTCGCAGCCCTCATTTGCAGGGATTGTTGTTACATCGTAGTTAATGTCATATCCACCATCGGAGAGATAGGTAGGAATGTTGTTCGGTCCGATCATCATGGCAACTTTGCCTGCACCAAACATATCCTGAAGGTCATAACGTGTTTCGTTAGCCGGATCGGAGTTGGTGTATCCATCGTTTACAAGACCGAGTGCGAAGTTCAGAGCTTCTACGTTCTTGTCGCTGTTGAGGGCCCAGTCACCATTTTCATCAACGAATCCGCCGCCGTTGTTCCATGTATAATAAGAGAATGCAGCCTGACCTTCGTCAGTTGTCATATCAATACCCCATGGATAAACGTCATCGCCGAATTTATCTTTGATCTTCTTTGCTGCGTCCTGAACTTCTGCCCATGTGGTAGGAACGGTAGCACCTGCTTCTTCAAGGATGTCCTTGTTATAGAAGAGTGCACGGCAGGATGCCAGGATCGGTAATGCGTATACAGTATCATCAATTGTGCTTGCTTCCCAGAATGCCGGGAAGAATTTTGCCTGGAGATCTTCAGAAGCATATTCTGTAGCAGGCATCAGCAGATCATCAGCCACATAATCTGCAAGAACATCGATGTTCAGAATATCAGGTGCATTGTTGTTTGCAACAAGTGTATTTACTTTTGTATAAAGATCATTCCAGGAAACAATTTCCACATTCAGATCGATATCAGGATTCTCTGCTTCAAAATCTTTCTCAAACTGAGTCCACCAGTCTGAGTCTGAGTACCATACTGACTGATGATAACATCCAGAGTAGTTTTACTGTCTGCTGCAAGAACAGGCTGAGCCATTGATGCGGTCATAGCCAGTACCATAGCTAATGCGATTTTTCGTTTCATAGATAAGTCCTCCCTTTTGTTTGGTGAAACTGACAGAAACGTCAGTTTGGTTTCGCGGTTTTCACGAAGAATTTAGGTTGATTATATCGTTTATACCAGACAGTGTCAAATAAAAATGTATAAAAAAGGTTCGAAATCACAAAAAAAAATGATAATATATTGCA
>ENA-OQCX01000193-OQCX01000193.1-human-gut-metagenome-genome-assembly--contig:-NODE-193-length-32666-cov-11.845508_pt1 | contig 32666 bp, 28 predicted proteins | sample MGYA00242762_ERZ504587 | MGnify/ENA primary metagenome ERZ504587 (study PRJEB26092, sample SAMD00036337) | human gut metagenome | host: Homo sapiens | study: EMG produced TPA metagenomics assembly of...
TTCGCCCATTAAAGCGGTACGCGAGCTGGGTTCAGAACGTCGTGAGACAGTTCGGTCCCTATCCGGCGCGGGCGGAGGATATTTGAGAGGAGCTGTCCTTAGTACGAGAGGACCGGGATGGACGGACACTGGTGTATCTGTTGTCGACCAACGGCATGGCAGAGTAGCCAAGTCTGGAAGGGATAAACGCTGAAGGCATCTAAGCGTGAAGCCCCCCTCAAGATGAGATATCCCTCCTTCGGGAGTAAGACCCCTTGAAGACTACAAGGTAGATAGGGCAGAGGTGGAAGCATGGCAACATGTGGAGCTGACTGTTACTAATAGGTCGAGGGCTTAATCTGGTTAATAACGGAGAAAACAAATCGGATTTGTATGAAGTTTTGAAGGTACATACTTATTAAATATGAATCATTTAAGACATCCAATGAGATGTCTTTTTTTGTAAAAATAATAAAAAAATAATGAAATAATAATTAAAAACTGCTATAATGTTTTCGGTTACTTATCGAAAACATTAATTTATTAAGGAGGTTGTTATGGAACAAAAGAAACAGGAACCAATTCGTGATGCGAGACAGCTTGGAACGGCCAAAATGCTTGTACTTGGTTTACAGCATATGTTTGCTATGTTCGGTGCTACAATTCTTGTACCTATTCTTGTATCGGGATATTTTCAGAAAGCTTGCGGGGAGTCACTGACGAGAGGTCTTTCGGTGTCGGTTACACTATTTTGTGCAGGCTTTGGCACGCTTATATTTCATCTGTGTACAAAGTTTAAGGTACCGGCTTTTCTGGGATCGTCATTTGCTTTTTTAGGAGGCTTTTATACTGTTGCAAATCTTGACAGTGGCATGTATGCAGATATGGCTGTCAATGATAAAGCAGCGTATGCGTGTGGTGGTATATTTGTTGCAGGTATGCTTTACTTCGTACTTGCCCTTATTATTAAGCTGGTTGGAATCAAACGTGTAATGCGATTTCTGCCGCCTGTAGTGACAGGACCTATTATCATATGCATTGGTCTTTCGCTTGCTGGTTCAGCTATCAATAATGCCTCAACAAACTGGGTTCTTGCAATTATTGCACTTGGGGTTATAATCATTTTCAATATTTGGGGAAAGGGCTTATTTAAGATTATTCCTATTTTGATGGGAGTAATTATTTCATATGTAGTAGCTCTCATTATGAATGCTGCAGGAATTACTAATCCGGATGGTTCGTCAATTCTTGATTTTACATCAATTGCATCATCTGCGTGGGTTGGAATACCTAAATTCCAGTTCATGAAGTTTGATATTACGTCTATTCTTGTTATGGCACCTATTGCTATTGCGACAATGATGGAGCACATTGGTGATATGTCAGCTATTTCAGCCACGGTAGAGCAGAACTTCATCGCTGATCCGGGGCTTCATAGGACACTTATAGGTGATGGAATTGCGACTGCATTCGCAGGAGCCGTTGGTGGACCGGCTAATACAACATATGGTGAGAATACGGGTGTACTTGAGCTGTCTAAGGTATATGATCCGAGAGTTATCCGTATTGCAGCGGTTTTTGCTATTGTACTTTCGTTTATTCCAAAGTTTTCGGCTGTAATATCTACTATGCCATCAGCGATTATTGGTGGAGTTTCATTTATGCTTTATGGAATGATTTCAGCAATAGGAGTTAGAAATGTTGTTGAAAACAAGGTAGATCTGACTAAATCAAGAAATCTTATAATTGCAGGTGTTATTTTTGTATGTGGTCTTGGCTTTGGAGATGGACTGACATTTACTGTAGCAGGAACATCAATTACACTGACAGCACTTGCAATTGCAGCTATTGCAGGAATTTTCCTAAATGCTATTCTGCCTGGAAATGATTATGAGTTTGGAAAGAATCCGGATGGAGATGCAAGCAGGGGTGTGTATATGATGAACACTGACAATGATGAGGAAGAGGGATCATAGAAGTTAATTTGTATTTAGACTGATTTGTTAATTGTAACAGTAAATAATTTAACAAACATTAAAAAGATATTAATAATATTTTACTTGATAAAGTTATATATATTCTCTACAATAAACTGGTATGGTGTATTTTCATAATTCACTTTACCAGTTTTTTTAAGGGGATTAGATTTAATGGACAGAAAAAAGATATTTTGGGCGATAGCTTCTGTTTTTATAGCTATCTTAAGCATATGGACTGTTGTTTCGCAGAGCAAGCATTTTTCATTTGAGATTCTTATGAGCTTTATCAGAAATGCAAATAAAGGCTGGCTTTTTATGAGTTTTGTTTGTACGTTTGGGTTTATTTGGTTTGAAGGCTTTGCTCTGGTACGCATGGCAAGACACTTTGGATACAAAACCAGCGCGATTGACGGTGCTGTGTATGGTGGAGCTGATGTGTATTTTTCAGCTATTACGCCATCAGCATCAGGAGGACAGCCTGCCAGTGCGTATTTCATGATAAGGGATGGCATTCCGGGCTATGCTGCTACAGTGGCACTGCTGATAAATCTTGTTATGTATACACTTTCACTTTTAACAATTGGTATATTATGCATGTTTTTTAAGTATCCTTTGCTGAAAAATTTCTCAGGTATTTCCCGGATATTTATATATTTGGGGATTATAGTACTGATTTTTCTGGCTTTTGTGTTTTATATGCTGTTAAGGAAGGGCGGCATACTATACTCAATTTGTGATGCTCTTATCCGCTTTCTTGAGAAAATACATATAATACGACATGGTGACAGGCTTCGAATGAAGCTTAAACATACTATGAAAGAATATCAGGAGTGTTCAAACAGCATCACAGGGCAGACAAGGTTTCTTCTTGAGATTTTCTTTTGGAATATTATGCAGCGATTATCACAGCTTATGGTATCGTTTATGATTTTTATGGCAGTGGGAGAAGGAGCAAAAAAAGCGGTTGATGTGAGTGTGATACAGTGCTTCGTGGCGATGGGCTCCAATTGTGTGCCGATACCAGGTGCTATGGGCGTGGCTGATTATATTATGATTGATGGGTTTAAACAGCTTGTTGGGAGGAATGCAGCAAATATGGAGCTTTTATGTAGGGGAATGACATTTTATGGAAGTGTCATAACAAGTGCTGTTATTATTCTTATTGGATATATAATCAGAAAAAAAAGAGCAAAATAGTCTAGTACTTTTGCACAATAATATATTGTTATATTGGCTAAAATGTGTTATTATTCTATAGTAATATATTAGATATTTTTTATGAAGGTACTGGACAATGGGTAGCAATGATAGTACTGCTAAGGAGCAGAGCTTTCTATTTAATGTAAACAAAATATTTCTTGTCATCCATCTGCTGATGCTATTTATGTTTTCATCATTAGGTGTAGACTTGATGGCAGGAGTCAATCTGATCAGCATATGCTTTTATTTCCTTGCATTCAGTCTGACAAAATCTGAAAAACTGAGCATATATGTTTATAGTGTGGCTGTTGAGATATTGCTTCATATGATACTTGCGGTGGTTTGTCTCGGAATTCAATGTAATTTCCAGCTTTTTTTTGATCGATGCAATGTTTTTTTCTTTTTGCCATGGATTATGTGGTCCTCAGGAAGAAAAAAAAGAATCATGTTGCCATTCTGCTTTGCTGTGTATATGCTATTGCTCTGATTATTCTTTATATGTTTGATGGCTTTTACACACCTTTATATAAGTTGGATTCTGTTGTTATTAAGAGTATTTCTATTGCTATGATTTCGGGTGTAGTTTTCTTGATAATAACATGTATGATGTGCCTTTTGCATTTTATGTCTTCCGAGGAGGGGGCAATGGAAAAGCAGGCACAGTTTGATGCGTTGACGGAGCTTCCAAATCGTTTCTATATGATGGCAAAGCTTAAGAATCTTTTTGAGGCTGACAAGCAGGGGGAATATTTCCTTGCAATGATTGATATTGATGATTTTAAGAAAATTAACGATTCATTCGGACATAATGTAGGAGATGATGCACTTAAGATGCTCGCTCGTACTATCGTAAACAAGGCTCGAGGTGTTGAGCTTAGCTATTGCAGATGGGGAGGAGAGGAGTTTTTACTTCTTGGTAAATGTGTCGACGGAGAGGTGCCTAAGAATTTTCTTGATGAGCTTCGTGTAGAGATTAATTCAAAATCCTTCTGGACATCTAAGGGCAGCGGAAGGATGACAATGACCATAGGTGCCGGAAAATATAAAGTAGGGCAGGATTACAAGGAATGGATTAATTTTGTTGACAAACAACTTTATGTCGGAAAATGCACAGGTAAGAATAAGGTTGTATGCTGAGATATTTATATTGAAATTATATTGAAATTAAAAATTTTAGTTGCATGAAGTCAATAACTGTGATAAAATATTGTCTGTTCGTAAGACGCCGGCATGTCGGAATGGCAGACGATGCAGACTCAAAATCTGTTGGGCGCAAGCCCGTGTGGGTTCAAGTCCCACTGCCGGCACTATTTGCAAAACCCCGTAAATCCAAGATTTTCAGTAAAATCAAGGGTTTGCGGGGTTTTTCTTTACTTACAATCTTTCAAAAAATTAAAGAAATTAGGGTACTTTTAAGAAAAATTTGCCCCAAAATTGTACCCAAAAAGGTACCCAAAAATCTGCCATATAGGCTGTAATACCAGATAGTAAACAGGAGCATTATGATGATAAAAAAGATTTATAAAAAATATGAAATTATATTCAATGTTGTATTATTCTCGATTTTTCCGATTGCGGCTTTTTATCTTATGGAGTTCTACGAACATAATCCTTTTGAAGAAGTCAGATTTATGGCGGGATTTTTTAATATTATTTTGTTTGAGCTGATTGCCTGGATTCTTTATTTTGTTACGGGCAGGGCGAAATGGGCACTTCGTGCAGTTTTTATTGTGGCCATGGTTTTTGGACTGATTAATCATTATGTTATGCTTTTCCGCTCGACTCCTTTTGTTCCATGGGATATTTTTTCAATTGGTACGGCGACAAGTGTTGCATCTAATTATGATTTCGCACCGACTGCAGGAGTAGTTGTTGTTACAGTTATATTTATAGCTCTTATTATGCTGATGCATTTTGTTGATTTCAGAATTAAGTGGAAATTCAGGTTCAGACTAATTCCGACTGTGCTTGGAATACTTGCGCTGTGCCTGTTTGTGAATGCCCTGCAGGATGAGGATTTCCAGACGGACAATTATCTGTATCCGTTTCTATTTACACCTGCATATATGACAAAGGTGAATGGAATGGCGGTGACCTTTGCGATGGATCTTAAGTTTGTGGCGGTTGATAAGCCTGATGGGTATAGCAGACAGAAGGCTAAGGAGCTGCTTGACAGCTATTCCGGTACAGATGATAATTCAGATGCAGCTAATAATACTGCAATTACAGATAAAAGTGATTATCCGAATATTATAGTTGTGATGGATGAGGCATTTTCAGACCTGTCAGTGCTCGGTGATTTTGATACAAATACAGACTATATGCCGTTTGTACACAGTCTTGAAAAGGGCAATGAGAACACTATAACAGGATATCTGAATACGTCTGTATGCGGTGGAAATACCGCTGATACTGAGTTTGAGTTTCTGACAGGCAATACGATGGCTTTTCTGCCGGTAGGAAGCATTCCGTATCAGCAGTATATAAAGAGTAAGACACCTTCTCTTGCAAGCTATCTAAAGAGTATAGGTTACGCAACGTATGCACAGCATCCGTACTATAGCAGTGGATGGAACAGGGATACGGTCTATCCTCTTTTGGGATTTGATAATCTTTCGTTTATGCAGGATTATTCTAATCAGAGGTTTGTGCGCGAATATATAAGTGATGAGACATCCTTTGATAAGATTATTGAGACCTATGAGAATAAACCGGATGGCCAGCCGGCATTTATATTCAATGTCACTATGCAAAACCATGGCGGATACACAAATACTTACTACGGCTTTGATAATACGGTGACAGCAGATAAGCTTAATAATTCTGCACTTGACCAGTATCTTTCATTGATTAAGCTGACAGACGAGGATTTAAAGAACCTCATTGAATATTTCTCAAATGTGGATGAGAAAACCATAGTGGTATTTTTCGGTGATCATCAGCCAAATGATACTGTGGCAAGCTCTGTTCTTGCAGCAAACGGCATGGATTATAACAATTTATCCAATGAAGAGCTTAAGCTGCGTTATCAGGTGCCGTATGTTATCTGGGCAAATTATGATATTGATGAGGCTGCAGGAAAAGACACGAGCGTCAATTATCTGGCTGCAAACGTACTTAAAGCGGCAGGTGTGCCGACAAATGACTACCAGAGCTTTCTGCTTAAGCTGCAGGAGGAGTATCCTGTTATATCAGCGGTACGCACGGATAAAACTGCAGATAAGACATTAGATAAAGCATCAAATAAATCAGACAAGGCAACCGGAAGTAAAAAGAATCAGGCCGACTCGGATATGCTAAACAATTATAAGATTTTGCAATATTACAGACTGTTTGACTGGGAGGGCAAGTGATGAATTTTGTTAAAAAGCATCCACTTTTGACAGCGTTTTTAATTCCATTTTTCATATGTATAATCATCTGTATAGGAAACGGTGTGTATCCATTTGGCGATTACTGCCTTTTGCATATGGATTTGTATCACCAGTATCTGCCATTCTTTAATGAGCTGTGGGAGAAGCTAAGGAATGGTGCTAGCCTCATGTATACATGGAATATCGGGCTTGGCAGTGATTTTGTATCGGTATTTGCCTATTATCTGGCGAGTCCGTTGAACTGGCTTGTGGTGCTTTTTCCAAAGAGCCATATTATTGAGTTTATTGAGCTGCTTATCATTTTTAAGATTTCGCTTAGCGGAGCAACATTTTTCTATTTTTTGAAGGAGCACTTTGTGCTTCTTGGAAAGGATAACAGGTATCACAATAATACATTTGTGCCGGCATTTGTTTTTTCTACGGCATATGCACTTTCCGGATTTGTAGCTGCGTATAGCTGGGATGTCATGTGGATGGATGTTGTGGCGGTTGCACCGCTTGCGATAGTAGGACTTGAGAAGCTTGTGCGGGATAAAAAGCCGGGGCTTTACTATGTATCACTGGCACTTTGCATATTGTCAAATTATTACTTAAGCATCATGCTTTGCATCTTTCTGGTATTCTGGTTTGCATGGCTTTTCTTTACGCAAAATGGCGGTAAAATGGCTGCAATTGTGAGATTTGCCGTTTACTCGCTTTTGGCTGGAGGCACTGCGATGGTGCTAATCATCCCGGAGCTTATCATTTTAAGCTACAGCGGTTCGTCGGGGATTGAGTTTCCAAAGCAGATAGAGTGGTATTTTAATCTCTTATCAGAGGTCGGCAGGATGTGCACGACAGCAAGCGTCTATGAGGGGGCAGAGAACTGGCCGAATCTGTATGCCGGAGCCTTTAGTGTGATGCTTTTGATACTGTTTGTGCTCAACAAAAGGATTAAACCGAAGAAAAAAATAGCTCCTGTATTGTTTGTGTTGTTTTTCATGGCAAGCTTTGCCAATAAACAGCTTGACTTTATATGGCACGGACTGCATTTTCCGGATTCGTTGCCTGGCAGACAGTCGTATCTGTATGCATTTCTTGTATTGACCATAGGCTATGCTACAGTAAGAAAGTGGCGTGGCATAAGATTGTGGCATATTGGAGTGGCGGTTGTATTTGCATCGGCGCTTATGGCAGTAAGCACGATGTTTGCCGATGAGGATGTGACAGAGTATTATGCAGTTATCATAAGCATATTGTTTGTTGCGCTGTACGGCATTATGACAGTACTTTTAAAGCTTGCAGCAAGGAAAAACAGGGAGCTTTTGATGGTCATAACATGCGGTATTGCGATTGTGGAGCTGGCTGTCAATATGGCTGTGACAGGACTTGGATGTACCGGCAGAAGCAGCTACAATGCCAATGTGGACAATATGCAAAAGGCACTTAAGCTGGCAAAAGAGGATGCAGCTGACAACGATGTACCATTTTACAGGGTTGAGGATACAGGCCGACTTACTAAAAATGATGGCACACGATACGGCTATGCTTCTGGAACACAGTTTTCTTCCCTGATGAATATAAATGTGAGCCATTTTTATCAGGCTCTTTATATGGAGGGAGGCAAGAATTTCTATTGTTATAACGGTGCCACACCTGTCACGTCAGCCATGCTTTCGGTCAGATATATGGTTACAAAATCCATACAGCCACAGAATGAGCTGACTACACTTGTGGGAAAATGCGGAAATCACTATCTGTATCGGAATAACTACACACTTCCGCTTGGTTTTATGATGGATGAGGGAGTCATTGATGCGTGGAAGCCATCATCGTCATCGAAAATCTATTCGATTAATTCCCTTGGCAGGCTCCTTGGCGCAGCAGATGATACGCTGACCCTGACAGAGTGCACTCAGGATGAAAATCCGGGAACTACGACTCTCACCTTTGACCATGACGGATATTATTATGCGGCATACGATTCGTGCAGCACAGACAGTCTGACCTTCAGCCACGGAGAGTATGAGACCACATACTCGAAGACCACTCACAGGTATCTGTTTGACCTGGGATACGTGAAGGCGGGGGAGACAGTTTCCGTCACAAACACTGATGCCGATGCTGTACGATTTAATGTATACGAGCTTTCCATTGCTGCAGTTGAGAGTGCTTACAATACACTCAATGAGCAGACACTCTCGGTGGATGATTTTTCAGATACACACATAAGCGGACACATAGATGTGAAGCAGGCAGGACAACTTGTGCTTTCTATTCCGAGTGAAAAGGGATGGACTATGAAGGTGGATGGGAAGGAGACAGAGTATGAGGATTTTTCAGATACCTTTGTGAGCATTCATCTGGATGAGGGAGAGCACGAGATAGAGCTAAATTATGAGACACCGGGACTTAAGACCGGGGCAGCTATAAGCGTATGCAGTGTGGGTATTTTTCTATTACTTTTATTGGTGCGCCAAATGGTTAAGAGAGGCAGACGGTTACAGCTTAAATCTCACAGTGACAGATAATGCTTAATAATAAAACTAAAACAGGAGATTAACAAAATGAACAAACAAAGACAAAAAAAATCGCACAGGAAAAAAGAAGAGTCGAAAGAGAAAAAGCGCAGAAGAAGGCAAAGGTTGTGAATCTGCTGAAATTCTGGGTGCCGGTAGTGGCAGTTGTCGTGGTAGTCATAGTGCTCATCTGGGCAGTTGCGACATCGGGAGGTTCATCGTCAAAGGCACTGCCGGTACGCAAGCTGCATCACAGACCACAGAATCTCAGGCATCAGAGACACAAAGCAGTGATTCACAGACCAAGGCAGCAACACTGAATACAGAGACTGACACGGTTGCAGAAAACGGAGATAAGGTAAATATTGATTACACCGGATATATGGACGGAGAAAAATTCAAGGGTGGAAGCACTGATGGACAGGGCACAGACCTGGTGCTTGGCTCAGGCAGCTATATAGATGGCTTTGAGGACGGAGTGGTAGGTCACAAGGTGGGAGAAACCTTTGATTTAAACCTGAAATTTCCGGATGATTATAAGGTAAATACGGAGCTTGCCGGAAAGGATGTTACTTTTGAAGTGACACTCAACGGCGTATACAAATAAAGAGGATAATACACATATATGGAAAAATCGTTTGAAGATGTGCTGGTACAGTTTTATATTGACCAGTACAGGGAGAATGCGAAGAAAAGTACAGGTAAACCTGTAAAGCTGGCACACTATATTCACAGGCTCAATAGTAAAGCAAAATCAATTAAATATGCGCGATTTTCAAAAAATGAGACTGTGGCACTCGACAAGCTGCATCAGGAAATAAAAAGGCTTGCATTGATCACCTACTATTCCAACAATAAGAATGCAAGGCAGATTTTAAATAGAGAAATCATTCCGCAGCTCGTCAGGGTGGATATGGAGCAGTTTGATGAGAATGAGGCAGAGTATCTCACAGAGAATTTTCTAAAGCTTTTGCGCAAGGAGTATATAGGTGCGATATGTACAAGGAGCATGAAGGAGCTTTACAATGAGTACCGCAGCAAGGAGCTTAGAAGAGAGATTGTCACGCTGGTTCCGGCACGGCCGGAGCTTGAGTTTCCAAAAGCCCAGAGCATGAAAAGGCGCTTCATACTCCATATAGGCCCGACTAACAGTGGTAAGACATATCAGGCACTTGAGAGGCTTAAGCTGGCGCAAAATGGAGTGTATCTGGGACCGCTTCGCCTTCTGGCACTTGAGGTATATGAGAAGATGAATGATGCAGGTATACCATGCACCATGCTCACAGGCCAGGAGTGCCTTCCCGTAGCTGACAGCAGAATTATAGCATCGACAGTGGAGATGCTTGACTGTGATAAGGAATATGATATTGCAGTGATTGATGAGGCACAGATGGTAGCAGATGATGACAGGGGACATTCGTGGACCAGGGCAATTCTTGGTACACTTGCAGGAGAGATTCATATATGCATGAGCCCGGTGGCAAAGGATGTTGTCATTCATCTGATTAATCTTTGCCATGACGAGTATGAGATAAGAGAGTATGAGAGAAAGACAGCTCTAAAGCTGGAGGATAAGCCGTTTTCATTTCCACAGGATGTGAGGGATGGCGATGCCTTTATCGTATTTTCAAAGAAGTCGGTACTCAATATAGCAGGGCGTCTTGAGGAAAACGGCATAAAGCCAAGTGTCATATACGGAAGTCTGCCGCCGGAAATAAGGCGAAGGCAGATGACGCTTTTTAATGAGAAAAAGACACAGGTTGTCGTGTCAACAGATGCTATAGGAATGGGACTCAATCTGCCGGTCAGAAGAATTGTATTTCTGGAGGTGGAAAAGTTTGATGGAGTATCAAGACGTCCGCTTGTCATCTCTGAGATAAAACAGATAGCGGGCCGTGCAGGCAGATTTGGTCTGTATGATACAGGCTATGTGACAGCTTTGGGACAAAAGAATCTGAATTATCTGAAGAATACGCTAAATATACCGGAGCAGGATATTGATATAGTAAGTCTTGGCTTCCCGCAGGTGCTTCTTACAATGGATGCGCCGCTTGATGCGATAATTAAGCTCTGGCATGAGGCAGAGCCATCAGCACCGTTTAGGAAAATCAATGTCGATGAGATATTGTTTTTGTATGGATATGCGTATAAGGAGCGATACTTTATCGCAGATTTTGATGACAAATATCTGCTTTATAAGATGATTACATGTCCTATAGATATAAAGGACAGGGAGCTTGTCAGACAATGGCTGCGTTACTGCATGTCATATACGTCTGATATCTCTCTCGATAAGCCGGATAAGCATTCAAAGTATCAGGGGCTCATGAAATACGAATCCTATTACAAAAAGCTTGATTTGTACTATCAGTTTTCAGTCCGCATGGGCAAAATTGTGGATGAGGACTGGCTTGAAAACGAGCGTGACAAAACACAGGCCAAGATTATGCAGCTTCTTGCAAAGAGTAAGGATGAGTATATAATCAGATGCCGCTATTGCGGAAGAATACTTCCGATTGGCAATTCCCGCAATATTTGCAGGGACTGCTACAGCATGATACGCAGGTAGCAGCCGGTTTATATTTTACAGTCAAGTCGTTGAATTTAGCTGTCCAATGTGGCATAATAGAAATAAGACCAAAATATGAATGGAGGAAGTTTTTATGGCAAATAATGAGTTACAGATTGCCGGCTCACAAGGCGAGCTTAGAATCCGTCCTTACGAGCACCACGCAAAGTATTATGAAACAGATCAGATGGGTATAATCCACCATTCAAACTATGTCAAGTGGATGGAAGAAGCAAGACTTGATTTGATGGATCAGATAGGACTCAACTACAGGCAGATGGAGGATATGGAAATCATAAGTCCGGTGCTGTCGATATCGGTAGAGTATCACAGTATGGTACATTTTGATGATACGGTTGTCATCTACACAAAGCTGCTTAAGTATAACGGAATCAAGATGGAGCTTGAGTATGTCATGAAGGACAAAGAGACAGGCGAGCTTCGAACTACTGCAAAAAGCAGCCATTGCTTTTTGAACAAATCCGGCAAACCAATCTCATTAAAGAGAATGTATCCGGAATTAGATACGAAATTTTTTGAATTTAAAGAGGCATAATAAGATGATACAGGATAGATTAAAAGCATTGAGAAGCGAGATGGCAAAGAGGGGCATCTCGCTGTATGTGGTACCTACTGCTGATTTTCATGAGTCAGAGTATGTAGGAGAGCATTTTAAGGCACGCAAATATATTACAGGCTTCACGGGATCAGCAGGTACCGCAGTCATCACTATGGATGAGGCCGGACTATGGACAGACGGCAGGTATTTTGTGCAGGCGGCTGCGCAGCTTAAGGATACCACTGTAAAGCTCTTTAAGATTGGCGAGGAGGGCGTACCGACAGTTGATGAGTATATAAAGGATACTCTTTCGGATGGCGGTGTAATAGGCTTTGACGGCAGAGTGGTAAATGCCGCATGGGGCAAAAGGCTTTCTGAAATCGCAAAAGAAAAGCACGGCAGCATGTATGTAAATGAGGATCTGATTGACCTTATATGGACTGACAGACCACCTATGTCAAAGGAAGCTGTCATGATTTTTGACAATAAATATACCGGTGAGGATATAGCTCAAAGCTTAAAAGAGTCAGAGAGCAGATGGCAAAAAAGGGTGCAACACTCCATCTGATGTCATCACTTTACGATATAGCCTGGCTTTTAAATGTCAGGGGAGGCGACATAAGCTATGTGCCTGTAGTTCTTTCATATCTGGCATTGTCACAGGACAGCTGCATATGGTTTTTGCAGGAAGAGGTTGTGACAGAGGCTCTTAAGGCATACCTCGATAAGAATGGTATACAGACAAGACCTTACGATGATTTTTATGAATATGTTAAGCATATTGATGAAAAAGAAACAGTGCTTCTAAATACATCGGTTGTAAATTACCGCGTCTGCAACAGCCTGCCAAAGGGTGTTAAGGTGATTGATGCGGAGGATCCTACAGTTGTCATGAAGGCCGTAAAGAATAAAGTACAGCTTGAAAATCTGCGCAAGGCGCATTTGAAGGATGCAGTTGCGATGTGCAGGTTCATGTACTGGCTTAAGACAAATATAGGTAAGATACCTATGACAGAGATTTCGGCTTCAGATTATCTTGCATCGCTTAGAGCAAAGCAGGAGGGCTTTCTTGATTTGAGCTTTGCCACAATATGTGGATATGCTGATCATGGTGCTATTGTGCATTACTCTGCAACAGAGGAGTCTGACAGGCCGCTTAAGCCGGAAAGTTTTTTACTGGTTGATTCAGGCGGACATTATCTGGAGGGAACCACAGATATCACGAGAACCTTTGCGTTAGGACCGGTGACTGACGAGATGAAGGATATGTTTACGAGAGTGTGCCGCTCAAATATGAACCTGGCAAATGCAAGGTTTAAGGAGGGCTGCTCGGGACTAAACTTTGATATTCTGGCAAGAGAGCCTTTCTGGGAGATTGGCATGGACTATAATCACGGTACCGGGCACGGTGTGGGCTATGTGCTCAATGTGCATGAGGGACCAAACAGCTTCCACTGGAAGCAGTATCCGGGCAGGACTGCAGAGCGTGTGATAGAAGAGGGCATGGTCACTACAGATGAGCCGGGCATCTATTTAGAGGGCAAATTCGGTATTCGTACAGAGAATGAGCTTATCTGCCGAAAGGGTGAGAAAAATGAGTATGGCCAGTTCATGTATTTTGAGAATCTGACCTATGTGCCTATAGATCTCGATGCGATTGATCCAAATCAGATGACAGACAGGGAAAAAGGATACCTGAATGCTTATCATGCGAGAGTTTATGAGCTTGTTTCACCATTTTTGAATGATGAGGAGGCCCAGTGCTCAAGAAATATACAAGAGCTATTTAACGTTACTGTTTGCACTGTAGTGTGACCGGCAGCGATTACAACAATATTATAATTGACAGTAAGGAAAGTATCAAAATGAGTGAAAAGCTTGTACTTATAGACGGACACAGTATTTTAAACAGGGCATATCACGGGCTGCCTGATCTGACAAATTCAGAGGGGCTTCACACAAATGCAGTCTATGGATTTTTGAATATCATGTTCAAGATCCTTGACGAGGAAAAGCCTGACTATCTGACGGTGGCATTTGATGTGCATGCGCCGACGTTTCGTCACAGGATGTTTGATGCGTACAAGGGCACGAGAAAGCCTATGGACGAGGAACTCAGGCAGCAGGTGCCTATGATAAAGGAAATGCTTACTGCCATGGGAGTAAAAATCTTGGAAAAGGAAGGCTATGAGGCAGACGATATACTTGGAACGCTATCTGTCAGGGCAGAAAAGGCCGGTATGGATGTCGCCATCATTTCCGGAGACAGAGACCTTTTGCAGCTTGCGACTGACCATGTCATGGTAAGGATTCCAAAGACAAAGAAAACAGGAACCGAGATAGAAAACTACAATACAGCAGATGTTATCGAAAAGTACGGCGTCACTCCAAAGGAGTTTATCGATGTGAAGGCTTTGCAGGGCGATACGTCTGATAATATCCCGGGAGTGCCGGGAATAGGTGAAAAGACGGCAGGCGCACTTATAGCAAAATATCACTGTATAGAGGCAGTACATGAGGACGCTGAGAATGTAAAGCCGCCAAGGGCTTCAAAAAATATAGTGGAGTACTGGGAGCAGGCGGTTATGAGCAAGGAGCTTGCGACAATCATACTTGATGCACCGGTTGAATATGAATTTTCTGATGCAAAGCTTAGTGGAGGAGTGGAGTCACTCTACACTGAGGAAGCCTTTTTACTGTGCAAGAGATACGAATTCAAAAACATGCTGTCACGGTTTAACGTGGAGGCTCCTAAAAACAATGCCGAGGAGCATTTTGTGATAGTAAGGGACTTAAAGACTGCAGAGAGTGTGTTTGAGAAGGCAAAGGACAAGGAGGTCGCTTTTGCGGTAGTACCGGGAGAGTCTTTGGGAAACAGCGAAAGTGATGGACAGCTAAGTCTGTTTTCGGAGCCGGTTTCTAACGATTATCTTGCTGTTTCGATTTGTTTTTCAGAGGAGGACATTTATTTTATCTGTACAGGTGATGAGATTTCAAGCAGCTTCCTCGATGAAAAATTAAATACCCTGGAAGTAAAGTCATGGATATCACCGGATTTAAAGACCAATCTGCACAGATTTAAGAGCAAAGAGATAAAGGCAGATGACAGAGGCAGGTATTTTGACATGATGGTGGCTGCATACCTTATCAATCCGCTTGTCGGGGAGTATCCCTATGATGCGGTTGCAAAGGACTATCTGGGGCTTATGCTCTCATCTAAAAGGATTATCTGGGGAAGCTTGATTTTACTCAGATGATGAAGGAGGACGAGAAAAAGGCAGTGGACTGTGCCTGCTACGAGGTGTATACTGCCTGGAAATCAAAGCCGGTTCTTTTGCAGAAGCTAAAGGAAATGGATATGCTCACGCTTTATAAAGATATCGAGCTCCCGCTCGTTTTCGTGCTGTATGATATGGAAAATGAGGGTATAAGGGCTGATGGAATAAAGCTTAAGGAGTATGGAGACAAGCTTGCTGTTTCGATAGCTGAGCTTGAAAAGAAAATATACGAGGCAGCAGGTGAGGAGTTTAATATAAATTCGCCAAAGCAGCTTGGAGTCATTCTCTTTGAAAAGCTTGGACTTCCAAATGAAAAGAAGACAAAGACCGGTTATTCTACTGCGGCAGATGTGCTTGAAAAGCTGGCACCGGAGTATCCGATTGTTGCGGATATTCTGGAATACAGACAGCTCACAAAGCTAAAGAGCACATATGCTGACGGACTTTCGGGATATATTGCATCCGATGGCAAAATCCATACTACCTTAAATCAGACAATCACTGCGACAGGCCGTCTTTCAAGCACAGAACCTAATCTGCAGAATATCCCGATAAGGATTGAGCTGGGCAAGCTTATCAGAAAGGTTTTTCTTCCGGAGGATGGAGATTTGTTTGTTGACTCAGACTACTCGCAGATCGAGCTTAGGGTGCTTGCGGCGCTTTCCGGGGATGAAAGGATGATAGAGGCATTTAAGAATGGTCAGGATATCCACAGAAGTACAGCATCCCTTGTGTTTGACACACCGTTTGATGAGGTCACAGACCTTCAAAGACGAAATGCAAAGGCGGTAAATTTTGGTATCGTTTATGGCATCAGCGCGTTTGGTCTGTCTAACGACCTGGGGATTTCAAGGAAAGAGGCACAGGGCTATATAGACAGCTATTTTGTCAAATATCCAAAGATTAAGGAGTTTTTGGATCAGACGGTTTTGGATGCCAAGAAAAACGGCTATACAAAGACTATGTTTGGGCGTATCAGACCGATTCCCGAGCTGAACTCGAGCAATTTCATGCAAAGACAGTTTGGAGAGAGAGTTGCGATGAACTCACCTATTCAGGGTACAGCAGCCGATATCATAAAGATTGCCATGATACGTGTGCATGACAGGCTTCTTGACGAGGGCTTAAAGTCAAGACTTATCCTTCAGGTGCATGATGAGCTTTTAATTGAGACAAAGGAAGCTGAGAAGGATAAAGTGATTAAGCTTCTGGAGAAAGAGATGCGTGGCGCGGTAGATATGAAGGTGTCCATGGAGGTGGGCACCGAGTGCGGCTATGACTGGTATGACGCGCATTGATGACAGAAAAGGAAAAAGTATGATTTTTATAGGAATAACAGGTGGTGTAGGTGCCGGAAAGTCGGCAGTGCTTGACTATCTTAAAAAGCTTAAGGGTGTAAGGGTCATGCTCTCCGATGAGATAGCCCATGAGCTGATGGAGCCGGGAAGCGACTGCTACAACAGATTAAAGAAATTGTTTGCGGAGGAACCGATATGGCTTGAGGATGGGCATTTTGACAGACCGGCACTTGCCAAAGTGATTTTTTCGGATGACGAAAAGGGAGCTCTTAAACGAAGTAGTGCATCCTGCAGTAAAGGAATATGTGCTTAATGCGGTTAAAGAGGCAAAAAAAGACGGTCTTTTCATGCTTGTACTTGAAGCGGCACTCCTTATAGAGGAGGGATATGGTGAAATTTGCGACGAGCTGTGGTATATTTATGCAAGTGAAGAGGTCAGAAGGAAAAGACTTAAGTCAACACGAGGCTATTCAGATGAGAAGATAGACAGCATCTTTGCAAGCCAGCTCAAAGAAGATGAGTACAGAAGGCACTGCAGGGAGGTTATCGATAATAACGGAGATATCGAAAACACGATAGCTTCGATAAATAAAGCGCTTAGCAAATACAAGGAGTAGTGGAAATGAACAATGTATTCGGTTTGGATATTGGTACAAGAAATGTTGTAGGAACTGTCGGCTATCAGACTGATGACAAGGAATTTGTGGTTACAGCACAGTATGTGAAGGAGCATGAGACCAGAGCAATGCTTGACGGTCAGATACATGATATAGGCAGGGTGGCAAAAACCATTAAGGAAGTAAAGGACGAGCTTGAAAAACAGACAGGACAGCCACTTGAAGAGGTGTGTATAGCAGCCGCAGGACGAGTATTAAAGACTGTTACGACGCATGTGGAGTATGAGTATGCGCAGGAGTCTGTGGTGACCGGCGAGGATGTCCATACGCTTGACCTGCTTGGCATAGAAAAAGCACAGGAGGCACTCAAGGAGGTTAACGATACAAGCTATAAGTTTTACTGCGTGGGATATTCTACAGTCAAATTCTTTTTGAATGATGAGGTGTTTATCAGCCTTGAGGGTCATAAGGCAAACAAAATAGGCGAGGATATCATAGTTACATTTCTGCCGGAGGATGTGGTAGACGGACTGTATGCGGCAGTGGGACAGGCCGGGCTTAGTGTAGCCAATATGACATTGGAGCCTATCGCCGCTATCAATGTGGCAATTCCGGAGAACTATCGTATGCTTAATATCGCACTTGTCGATGTGGGAGCCGGAACGAGTGATATCTCAATCACAAAAGACGGAAGTATCATAGCCTATGGCATGATACCGCATGCAGGAGATGAGCTGACAGAAGTTATTGTGCAGCATTTCCTCGTGGATTTCAATATGGCGGAGAGCATCAAGCTTCAGTCTACGACAAGTGATACGGTTACATACAAGGATATCATGAGCATCGAGCACACAATTCCTGCAAAGGATGTCTGGGATGTGGCAGCACCTGTTGTTGATAATATTGCACAAGAGGTATCGGCTAAAATCAGAGAGCTAAACGGTGACAAAACAGTGAGTGCCTGCTTTGTAGTCGGAGGCGGGGGCAAGATACACGGCTTCACGGAAAAGCTTGCGGAAGACCTTGACTTGCCGGAGGAAAGAGTCGCTCTAAGAGGTGAGGAAGTGCTTGGCGATGTGACCTTTGAGCAGGAGGATATCACGAAGGATCCGCTTCTTGTCACTCCAATTGGTATATGCCTGAATTATTATGACCAGAGAAATAATTTTATCATGGTCAGATTCAACGGTGAGAGAATAAAGCTCTATGACAATAACAGGCTTACAATAGTCGATGCGGCGCTTCAGGCGGGATTTCCAAACGATGAGCTGTTTCCAAAGCGCGGCACCCCGATAAACTTTACGGTAAACGGGGTGGCAAGACTTGTAAGAGGCGAAGCCGGAGAGGGCGCAGTGGTGACCATGAACGGAAAGCCTGCAAGCATCAATACACCGCTTGAGCCAAACAGTGAGATAATCATAGAGCCGTCCACAGCAGGAGAGGCAGCAGAGTATAAGATATCGCAGCTTGATGAGTACAATCATTCTGTCATTACTTTTATCATAAACGGCAGAAGGGTTTCATGTCCTAGGTTTGTCCAGGTAAACGGAGAGCTTGAGCCGGAGGATTACAGCATCAGGGAAAATGATGTGATTGAGACAAGAAATTACTATACAGTGCGCCAGATTGCGCAGTTTATGGACCTCGTTATTGACACAGACCAGATGATATTTGTAAACAATGAAGAGGCTGATCTCGACACTCTCGTATATGAAAATTTCTCTGTTGAGTGGAAAACAGATGAATATGGTGTTGCAAGAATCGACAATAACAATTATAATGACACACAAGAGTCTGACAACACAGTAGCCAGAACCTCAGAGCAGATGATGAATCAGGTGCTCGATGAGCTGCATGATGATTTTGCTAAAGAAGCTGAAGCATCTGCTGTGCCGGAAAACGAACTGTCGGAAAATGAATTGCCAAAAAATGATATACAGGAAGAAATACAGGAAGAAGACTCATCAGAAAATACAATTACAGTAATTGTAAACGGTGAGCCTGTGGAGCTGTCCGGCAAGGATACATATATATTTGTCGATATATTTACCCATATCTCATTTGATTTACAGGCAGGAAAGGCAGGGCAATAGCCACTGTAATAAATGGCAGAGATGCCCAATTTTCCGAGGAGCTTCATGAGGGAGACCAAATAGAATTATACTGGAAAGAGAATTAACATGTTAGAATTATGCAGCATTGCCAGCGGCAGCAGTGGAAACTGTATATGTGTGGGCACAGATGATTGTCATGTGCTCATAGACGCAGGCATCAGCGGTAAGAAAATAGAAAACGGACTGAATGAATTTGATATGACGGCCATAGATATGCAGGGGATTCTCGTGACACATGAGCATATAGACCATATCGCAGGGCTTGGTGTCATGGCAAGACGTTATCATATTCCGATTTATGCCACAAAGGCACAATCGGTGCCATAAAATGCATAAAATCCGTTGGAAATATAGATGATGAGCTGTTTCATCCTATTGAGGCAGGCGTCGATTTTACAATAGGCGATATAGAGTTTGAGCCGCTTCACATATCACACGATGCAGCTGATCCTGTCGCGTACAGATTTAAAAACGAAAATCATGCGATGGCGGTCGTGACAGACCTTGGCACGTATGATGATGCACTGGTTTCAAAGCTTCAGAACCTGGATGGGCTGCTGCTTGAAGCCAATCATGATATAAATATGCTCCAGACTGGGGCATATCCTTATCCGCTCAAGCGCAGGATCATGGGTGACAGCGGACATTTGTCGAATGAGAGAAGCGGGCAGTTGTTATGCGAGCTTCTTCATGATAAATTTGGCTCAGTAATACTGGGACACCTTAGTAAAGAAAACAACTACGAAAAGCTGGCGTATGAAGCTGTCAGGCTTGAGGTCACAATGGGAGACAATCCATATAAGGCAAGTGATTTCCCTATGTATGTGGCCAAGAGAGACAGGGCATCAGACCGCATAGCCGTAGAATAAGAGAACAGGAGAATAAGTTGTTATGGATAACACAAAGAACAAAGTAATCATCACAGTTGTCGGAAAAGACACAGTAGGAATCATCGCAAAGGTATGTACATATCTGTCAGAGGGCAGTGTAAACGTGCTTGATATCTCACAGACTATCGTTTCAGGTTATTTCAACATGATGATGATTGTGGATATGGCAAATGCTACAGCTTCATTTGCAGAGATTTCTGACCAGCTTGATGCACTTGGAGAAGAAATTGGTGTAACAATAAAGTGTCAGAAGGAAGAAATCTTTGAGATGATGCATCGAATCTAGTTTAGCATAAAAATGTCATACACAGTTAAAGGAGAACATTAAAATGATTAATATTGGTGAAGTAATTGAGACCAATGACATGGTGGAGAAGGAAAATCTTGACGTGCGTACAATCACACTCGGTATCAGCCTGCTCGACTGTATAGACTCAGACCTTGCAAAGGTAAATGAGAATATCTACAACAAGATTACAACACTTGCAAAGGATCTTGTAGCAACAGGAAAAGAGATAGAGAACAACTACTGTATCCCTATCGTAAACAAACGTATTTCAGTTACACCTATCGCCCTTGTCGGCGGTGCGGCCTGCAAGAGCTCAGAGGATTTTGTTACCATAGCAAAGACACTCGACAAGGCGGCAAAAGAGGTGGGAGTCAACTTCATCGGTGGATACTCAGCACTTGTGTCAAAGGGAATGACAAAGGCGGATGAGCTTTTAATCAAATCAATTCCTCAGGCAATGCTTGAGACAGATCTCGTATGCAGCTCTGTAAATGTCGGCTCTACAAAGACCGGAATCAACATGGATGCAGTAAAGCTGATTGGTGAGATGATAAAGGAGACAGCAGAGGTGACAAAGCACCTTCCTGTATCAGGCTGTGCCAAGTTTGTAGTATTCTGTAACGCTCCTGATGACAATCCGTTTATGGCAGGAGCATTCCATGGTGTGACAGAGGCAGATGCCATCATCAATGTAGGTGTCAGCGGACCAGGAGTTGTAAAGACTGCTCTTGAAAAGGTAAGAGGCGAGAACTTTGAGGTGCTCTGTGAGACAATCAAGAAGACAGCCTTCAAGGTTACACGAGTAGGACAGCTTGTGGCAAAGGAGGCTTCAAAGAAGCTTGGAGTGCCATTTGGAATCATAGACCTCTCACTTGCACCTACACCGGCTATCGGAGACTCTGTAGCGATATTCTCTGCGAGATAGGCTTAGAGAGAGCCGGAGCTCCGGGAACAACAGCAGCACTTGCACTCTTAAACGATCAGGTGAAAAAGGGCGGCATCATGGCATCCTCATATGTAGGCGGACTCTCAGGTGCTTTTATCCCGGTATCAGAGGATCAGGGAATGATAGATGCTGTAAATGATGGTGCGCTCACCCTCGAAAAGCTTGAGGCTATGACCTGTGTGTGCTCAGTGGGACTTGACATGATTGCAATCCCGGGCGATACAAAGGCCACCACAATTTCAGGAATTATCGCAGATGAGATGGCTATCGGTATGATAAACCAGAAGACAACAGCCTGCAGACTGCTTCCGGCAATAGGAAAGGATGTAGGTGATGTGGTAGAAATCGGAGGACTCCTTGGAACTGCACCGGTTATGCCGGTAAACAGATTCTCTTGTGATGCATTTGTAAACCGTGGAGGAAGAATCCCGGCACCTATTCACAGCTTTAAAAATTAGTAAATAATGGCATTGTTTACAAGCATGTACTTATAAGAATAACTTATAAGTACATGCTTATTTTAAAGTGGTACTTGACAATGACAAAAATACATGCTTAAATAAAGACAGTTATATGACTGACGGAAGTGGATAACCACATGGAGTATAACAGTTGATTGCCGACCGTCTGGGCGCACATTTATATAAGTTTCCTGCAGAGCTTTATATTTTTATGTGTGTTCAGACGGTCTTTTTGTTCCGGCAGGCCCGAGTAATTTGGGGATGCAGACCACATTATCAGAAAACATGGAGGATGACATGGAAAGAGTATCATTAGCAAAGGAATTATCAAGCACAACATACCCTGGCAGAGGTATCGTAATAGGCCGCACAAAGATGGTAAGAAGGTGTAACAGCATACTTTATCATGGGCAGAAGCGAAAACAGCCGCAACAGAGTATTTGTAGAGGATGGCGAGGGCATCAGAACACAGGCATTTGACCCTTCAAAGCTTGAGGATCCAAGTCTTATCATTTACGCACCTGTAAGAGTGCTTGGCAACAAGACAATTGTCACAAACGGTGACCAGACAGATACTATCTATGAGCTGATGGACAAGCAGCAGACATTTGAGCAGGCCTTAAGGACAAGAGAGTTTGAGCCTGACGCTCCTAACTATACACCAAGAATTTCAGGAATTATGCATATTGACAATGGCGAGTTCAACTACGCTATGTCAATTTTAAAGAGCAACAACGGAAATCCCGATGCATGCAACAGATATACATTTGCATACTCAGCACCGGTTGCGGGAGAGGGACATTTCATCCATACATATATGGGTGATGGAAATCCACTGCCAAGCTTTGAGGGTGAGCCTACATGGGTAGACATCGAGGGAGATATCGATGAGTTTACAGATATGGTATGGGAGAACCTTAATGAGGACAATAAGGTATCACTTTTTGTCAGATATATTGATATCGCAACAGGCGAGTATGAGAGCAGAATCGTAAACAAAAACAAATAAAACACTATATAAACGGTCAAATATACAAGATAAGCAGATAAAAACAGGAGAACAGAAAAATGCAGGAATACGAATTAAAATACGGATGTAACCCAAATCAGAAACCAGCCAGAATATTTATGAAGGAGGGAGAACTTCCTATAAAGGTGCTTAACGGCAGAGCCGGATATATCAACTTCCTTGATGCTTTCAACGGATGGCAGCTTGTAAGAGAGCTTAAGAAGGCAACAGGTCTTCCGGCTGCAACATCCTTCAAGCATGTTTCACCTGCAGGTGCAGCAGTAGGACAGCCTCTTTCTGATGTGGAGAAAAAGATTTACTGGGTTGATGACATGGATATTGAGTTTACACCACTTGCAAATGCATACATCAGAGCAAGAGGAGCTGACAGAATGTCATCATTTGGTGATTTTATTTCACTTTCAGATGTATGTGACAAGAGCACTGCACTTGTAATCAAGAGAGAGGTATCAGACGGTGTTATAGCTCCGGGCTACACAGACGAGGCTCTTGAGATTTTAAAGGCTAAGAAAAAAGGCAATTATTGTGTTATAGAGATTGACCCGTCATATGAGCCGGCACCTATCGAGAGAAAGGATGTATTTGGCATCACATTTGAGCAGGGCAGAAATGAGCTTCATATTGATGATGATTTCTTCTCAAATATTGTGACTGAAAATAAGGAGCTCACAGAGCAGGCTAAGATCGATCTGGCAATCTCAATGATTACTTTAAAGTATACACAGTCCAACTCTGTATGCTATGTAAAGGGCGGCCAGGCAATCGGTATCGGAGCAGGCCAGCAGTCTCGTATCCACTGTACCAGACTTGCAGGCTCAAAGGCAGACAACTGGTGGCTTCGTCAGTCTCCACAGGTGCTTGGACTTCAGTTCGTGGATGGTATCAGACGTGCAGACCGCGACAATACTATTGACCTTTATATCGGTGAGGATTATATGGATGTGCTTGCAGAGGGCGAGTGGCAGAAGTTCTTCAAGGTAAAGCCGGACGTATTTACAGCAGAGGAGAAGAGGGCTTGGCTTGACAGGAATACAGATGTAGCACTTGGCTCTGATGCATTCTTCCCATTTGGTGACAACATTGAGCGTGCGCACAAGAGTGGTGTGAAGTATGTAGCCCAGCCGGGTGGATCTGTGAGAGATGACCATGTTATTGATACATGTAATAAGTATGGTATGGTAATGAGCTTTACAGGAATCAGACTTTTCCATCACTAATCACAAGGTATAGCGGTTATTAATCTGAATTGAAGCACAATAAGTAATTCAATTATAAGGGACTTCATGATATAATTACAGTATACATTTTACACAGTAGTTAATCATGGAGTCTTTTTATGTCATTACAGTTTATCACAGGTAATTCAGGAAACGGAAAAACAAAATATCTCTTTAACAGGATAGTGAAAGAGGCAAAGGCAAACCCAAGGGACAATTATCTTGTAATAGTGCCTGAGCAGTTTACGATGCAGACGCAGAGACAGCTTGTAGATTTGTCGGAGAATAAAGCTATCATGAATATAGATGTGCTAAGCTTTAAGCGCTTAGCCTACAGAGTGTTTGATGAGCTAGGAATCACAAATCTTACGGTGCTTGAGGAGACGGGTAAGAACCTTGTGCTCAGAAAGCTTGCGGCACAGGAGGCGGATAAGCTTGGCGTAATAGGCAGAAACTTAAACCGCATCGGCTATATAAGCGAGGTAAAGTCACTGCTTTCAGAGCTTGTGCAGTATAATATATCGCCTGAGGAGCTGGGAAGATATATTGATTCCGGCAGTCTGTCGGATACGCTTTCCGGCAAGCTTAAGGATGTGCTTGTGCTCTACGAAGCATTTGAGAAGTTCATGCAGGATAAATATATCACTGCAGAGGAAATACTTAATGTGCTTTGCAATGTGGCAGATGAGTCTGCCATTCTTAGAAATTCAGTCATTGCATTTGATGAATTTACTGGATTTACACCTATACAGAACCAGCTCATCAAAAAGCTCTTTGTTATTTCAAAGAAAATATATGTAACGCTCACAATAGACTGTCGTGAGGATATCTTTAAGAGCAGAGGCATGCAGGAGCTGTTTGACATGCCAAAAAGGACAGTGAAATCACTCACCGAAATGGCAGCGTTTTATGGCATAGAGGTCGAGGAACCCATTATCCTTGATAAAAACTACAGGCTTGCAGAAAACGAAGAGCTAAGCTTTATGGAACAGCAGCTTTTCAGAAAACGAAGACACTCCTTTGAAAAAGCACCAAAGCACATTCATATAGACTGTCTGCGTGACCCGAAGCAGGAGCTGACAAAGATAGCCAGAAGAATTAATGAGCTTGTAAGGAATGAAAACCTGCGTTACCGCGATATTGCTATAGTCACAGGAGATGTGAATATATATGCAGGTTATGTGCGTGAAATATTTGACAAATACAATATTCCTTACTTTATTGATGCCACACAGGAGATACTTTTCCATCCGTTTATTGAGTTTATCAGGTCAATTCCTGATATTGCGGCACAAAATTTCTCGGCAGATGCGGTGTTCAGATTTTTGCGGTGCGGCTTTACGGAGCTTTCGGACAGTGAAATAGATGTACTTGAAAACTATGTGCTCGCCTGTGGTGTTAGAGGAAAAAGCGCGTGGGACAAAAAGTGGGTCAGACTGCCGAAGCATAAGGCGTGCTATGATCTTGAGCTTTTAAACCAAAGCAGGGAGTATATAATGGAGCTGCTAAAGCCGGTATATCAGGTGTTTTCCGATAAAAAGTCAACGGTAAAGGACTATGTGCTCGCTATATATAAGCTGATAGTTTTGCTTGATATACCTGATAAGCTTGCAAAAAAGGAGCAGGCACTGCTTGATGCAGGGGACCAGACCGCATCAAAGGAATATGGACAGATATACAAAATAGTCATGCAGCTCTTTGAAAAATATGTGGCGGTGTTGGGCGATGAATGCATGGATGCAGAGGAATTTACACAGATACTGGATGCAGGACTGGATGCGGCAGATGTAGCAGTCATACCACCGGGATATGACACAGTGACCATCGGAGATATTGAGAGAACGCGTCTGACCAACATAAAGGTCATGTTTTTTGCAGGCGTAAACGATGGGATTGTGCCAAAGGCAGCAGGAAGGGGCGGCATCATATCACAGTATGAAAGAGAGGCTCTTAAGGAGCTGGATATAGAGCTTGCGCCCGGGGCAAGGGAGCAGGCATTTATACAGAGGTTTTATCTGTATCTGAACATGACAAAGCCATCCAGGGAACTTTATATCAGCTATACGAGGCTTGACAGTGAAAAAAAGGCTGCCCAGCCATCGTATCTCATAGGTATATTAAAGGGGATGTTTCCGGAGCTTGTCGTGACTGAGACAGAGGATGTGGAGCAGCTTGCAGACCTTTCGAGCATAAGAAGCGCCATGGACTATCTGCTGTCAAATGAGGTGGATGACAGCTGGTGCGAGATTGCAGCAGCTGTGATGCTCTATGACGCATCAGTCAGTGATGCAGGGGACGGTAATGAAGTAGACGATAAAGAATTTACTCAAAAAAATTCCGTGGAGAGGCTCATAAATGCAAGGTTTGAGCATTATTCAAAGGATCCGATTAGCCGAAATGTGGCAAGAAGCATATACGGCAGACACATGGAGGGCAGTATCACGCGCTTTGAGCAGTTTGCCAGGTGTGCATATGCGCATTTTTTAAATTATGGATTGAGGCTTACAGAGCGTGAGGAGAGCGGCTTTACATCCCTTGATATGGGTAACATATACCATGAAGCACTGGAAAGATACAGTAAGAAGCTTGATAGGGAGAGTACGGACTGGTTTAGCGTGACTGATGCAAAAAGAGATGAGCTTGCGATGGAAGCAATAAATGAGGTGATTGATGAGTATGCAGGCTTTGGCATATTTGATACAGCGGAAAGCCAACATTCGATATCACATATGAAGGCGGTCTTTAAGCAGACAGTATGGGCACTCACAACCCAGATACGAAGAGGCAGCTTTGTGCCTGAGAGGTTTGAGTTTTCCTTTTACGAGAGCCTTGATATGGCAAATGATGTGACGGTTGATATAAAGGGACGCGTGGACAGGACTGACACATACACGGATGAGGGCAGGCTTTTTGTGAAGGTACTGGATTACAAGTCGGGAAATACAGTTTTTGACCTGGTGAAGCTGTACTATGGCACGCAGCTTCAGCTTGCAGTGTACATGGACGCTGTCATGGAACAAAAGAAAGAGGCACTAAAGCAGGTAAGTGTGGAGCCGGGAGGCATGCTGTACTATCACATCGATGATCCTGTAATTGATTTAAAGGATGTGAATCCTGGCACGGAGCTTTCTGAGGAAGAAATAAATCAGATGATATTAAAGAAGCTTAAGCCTGATGGGCTTATCAACTCGGATGAAAAAGCATACAGGGGCATGGACAGGGACTTTGAGAAAAGCTCTGACGTAATCCCTGTCACCTTAAAAAAAGATCAGACACCGGCTGCAGGCTCAAAGGTGGCCAGTGCCGAAGAGTTTGACGTAATAACAAGGTTTGCCAGAGAGAAGCTTCGGGAGATAGGAAGAGAAATATACGATGGAAATGTCGCAGTCAATCCTATCAAGAACAAGAAAATAGACAGCTGCGCATATTGCGATTTTCAGGCCATATGCAGATATGATTCAAGGATACCGGGCTTTAGCGAAAGAAGCTTTAACGGTGACAATAAGGAAGATGTGCTTGATAAAATGCGTACTCAGATTGCAGCAGCAGAGCAAAAAGCAGTCTATGGAGATAATAATATAAAGCCATAATCGGGAGACATAATATGGATGTTAAATGGACCAGTGAACAGCAGAAGGTTATAGATTTAAGAGACAGGGATATACTTGTCTCGGCGGCAGCGGGCTCAGGAAAGACGGCTGTACTCGTTGAGCGTATAGTAAACAGAATATGTGTAGATAATCCGCCTGTGGATATCGACAGGATGCTTGTGGTGACGTTTACCAAGGCTGCAGCTGCTGAGATGAGGGAGCGTGTCAGCCGTGCGATAGACAGCTTGAAGGAGCAAAAGCCGGACGATGAGAACCTGCAGAGGCAGTCGACACTGGTTCACAATGCGCTCATCACTACAATCGATTCGTTTTGTCTGTTTGTGGTGCAGAATAATTTCGCACAGCTTAATCTGGATCCTGATTTCAGAATCGGTGACCAGGCAGAGCTTAAGCTTATGCTAAAGGATGCTTTGGCACAGGTATTTGAGGACAATTATGCAAGAGAAGACAACGAGGAGTTTATCAACCTTATAGATACCTACAGCAAGGGGAGAAATGACTCTGCCGTCAGGCAGATGGTGGAGGATATCTACTATAAGGCGGGCAGCTCATCATGGCCGAGAAAGTGGATGAACAGTCTCCTAAGGCTCTATGATATAAAGTCAGCTAAACAGCTTGAGGACTCAGAAATCATTAAGGAGATAGTGGATTACAGCAGGGTGCTTTTGGAGGAGGCTGTTCAGGAGCTTACAATGGCGAAAGACCTGGCAGCAGCTACACCTGGGCTTGAAAAGTATGCGCTTACACTTTCAGAGGATATAGCACTGTTTGATGGAATGGCTGATGTGACAGGCTATGTCGGCATGCAGGAGTTCTTAAACAAAATATCCTTTGGCAGAATTGCTGTCATCAGGAAATTTGACGGAGATGAGAAGAAAAAGGAGCGCGTGAAAAGCATGCGCGATGCTGCCAAGAAGACGGTAGACGGAATAAAGCAGAAATACTTTGGCATGTCAACCAAGCTCATGTATGAGCAGCTGGAGCGTCAAAGACCATTTGTTAAAGAGCTGATAAGGCTCTCACTCGAGTTTTATGATGCGATGGAGAATGTAAAAACAAGAAAAAGAGTATTTGATTTTTCTGATATAGAGCACTTTGCGCTTCGTATACTGGTGGATGAACAGACACTGGAGCCCACAGAGACAGCGCGTGAGTTTTCAAAACATTTTGAGGAAATCATGATTGACGAGTATCAGGACTCAAACCAGGTGCAGGAGGATATACTTACCGCTATTTCAAGAGAGCACCAGGGAGTAGGCAACATGTTTATGGTGGGCGATGTAAAGCAGAGCATATACAGGTTTCGAATGGCGCGCCCGGAGCTGTTTATGGAAAAATACAACACATATACATCAGATGACAGTGCACACCAGAGAATAGACCTGCATAAAAATTTCAGAAGCAGGAATGAGGTGTTAGACTTTACTAACGACATATTCTACAAAATCATGGCAGCAGATTTGGGCAATGTGCAGTATGATGACGATGCGGCACTGTATCCCGGTGCAAGCTATCCAGAGAAGACGATGCGTCCTGAGCTTTTGCTTGTTGATTACAAGGACGAGGAGCTGTCTGAAATTATAGAGGATGAGGATGGAGATAAGGTGCAGATAGAGGCTCTTTTGATTGCAAACCGTATCAGGAGTCTGATGGAAAACGGCATGGTGACTGATAAAAAGACAGGGCAGCTAAGAGCCGTGCAGTACAGGGATATAGTGATACTTTCGAGAAGTGTTGCAACCTGGGGCAATACAGTGGCAGCAGTATTAAAGGACTGTGATATTCCGGCGCATGTAGAGTCGAATACAGGCTACTTCTCATCGTATGAGATACAGGTGATTCTGTCAATGCTTCGCATACTCGACAATCCGCTGCAGGATATTCCGATGGCAGCAGTGCTTGCTTCGCCTATCGTGGGCATGGATGATGAGGAGCTGGCACAGATTAGGTCTGCCTTTAAGGGCGTAAGCTTTGCACAGGCTGCACTTAGCGCCATGGCAGGTGAGAATGGCTATGAGGACGAGAAGCTTAAAGCCTTCGCTTTGGTATTTGAGAGACTAAGAGGTGCTGTTGCTGATACGCCAATCCATGAGCTTTTGTACATGATGCTTGATGAGACTGGCTTTTACAGGTATGCATCGGCCATGCCGGCAGGAAAACGGCGCAGACAGAATATAGATATGCTGATTGAGATGGCCGCAGCCTATGAAAAGACCAGCTACAAGGGACTGTTTCACTTTGTCAGGTACATAGATATACAGCAGAAATACGAGATAGACTACGGAGAGGCCGATACCGCAGGCGAGAATGACGATGTGGTGCGCATTATGACAATCCATAAGAGCAAGGGTCTTGAGTTTCCTGTAGTGTTTGTTTCCGGGCTTGGCAAGGGCTTTAACACGCAGGACACAAAATCAGACCTGGTGATACATGAAAAGCTGGGTCTTGGCCTTGTGGAAAAAACAAAAAGCCCAAGGACAAAGCGACCATCACTAATCAGAAATGAGATAGAAAGCCGCATTAAAAGGGAAAATCTGGGAGAGGAGCTGCGTGTGCTTTATGTAGCGCTCACCAGGGCAAAGGAAAAGATAATCATGACAGGGGGACTTTCAAATGCCCAAAAATCCTTTGAGAGGTATAGGGGCAATGTAAATGCGAACCAGCCAATAAGCTTCGGACAAAGGGAGGGCGCAGGGTGTTACCTGGACTGGATTATACCGGCCATGCTGTCATACCCGGATAAGTATACGGTATCCACAGTCGATGCAGCAGAGTTTGCTGCACGAACTGCGATGGATATGGCGGCAAACGATATATCGAAAATGCAGCTTGTTAAGCAGATAAGTAAAGCGGATGAAACAAAAGTCAAAAAGCTCGCAGAGGGCTTTGATTTTGAGTATGCATATGCTTCTGATATAACTAAAAAAAGCAAATACTCGGTTTCAGAGCTGAAACATGACTCTATGGTTGAAAAGTACGACAGCACAGAAAGGGAAGCAGAGCGGCTAAGTTCCTTTTGGAGGAGAAGGAGACGTATGTGCCGGACTTTGCGAGGGATGATGAGGCAGGCGGTGCTTCTAATGAAAGCAAAGAGCCTAAAAATGCAGCAGGTGTGAATCAGGGAGCGCTGCGAGGAACTGCAGTGCACCGTGTCATGGAGTGTCTGGATTTCAAGAGTCTGTGTGATATAGATACAAAAGACCATGTGGCAGTCAGTGCTTTTGTGAAGAAAAGCATGGATGAAATGCTAAAAAAGGGGCTTATCACAGATGACATGTACAGGCTGACCAGACCAAAGCTTATAGAGCAGTTTGTATCATCAGATGTGGCAGCGCGTATGGCACAGGCGGATAAGAGGGGCGATTTGTTTAAAGAGAAGCCTTTTGTGATGGACTATGAGGGAGCGCTGGTTCAGGGAATTATTGATGTATTCTGGCTGGAAAATGATAAAATAGTGCTGCTTGATTATAAGACAGACAGGGTAAATGCTGCTAAAGAGCTTATCGACAGATACAGCACACAGCTAAAACTGTATGCTGATGCACTTGGGAGAATTTTTTCTACAGATGGTCAAAGCATACAGGCGGATGAGATGCTCATATATTCATTCCGTTTACAGCAGACAATTGTTACCTGTCGTGAATATAAAAAATAGTGGCAAGTCACAGCAATCTATTATATAATGTCTAACAGGCGGTACAAAAATACAATATATCAATATATCAGACATAATTGCTGTATGAACAGCTGTATATAAAGCCAAAGAAAAGAGATAATTTACATGGAGGAATACAATATGTACGAATACGATGACGAGGTTTTAGACACATTTTTAAAGAAACAGACACAGCTTTTTAGTGAGGAGGTCGCAGATACTCCGGAGGCTGCAGAGGAATTTTTAGAGGACTGCATGGCTGTGGTATGTAAGAATATAAAAGAAGTAAGAGATTACTTTGATGAGGCAGGATCAGATATTTCGGGCATGTCAGATGATGAGCTTATGGACCAGAGTGAGGTCTTTGCCATTGCGGACGGCAGATTCCTTGTTGTGGAAGGATAGCAGGTATGAAGTATTTTAAGAAAACGATGTGTATGCTGCTTGCATCAGCGACACTTCTCACCGGCTGCAGTATTGGCGGCAAGGAGATAGTGCTTGATATAAATACCACGAACAGCCATATAGTTTTTTCCGTGGACAATATGAAGTGCGATAAGACGGAGGCACTCATATATTTAGCCAATTACAAAAATCTGTACGGCACAATGTATGATGTAAACCTGCTTGAGACAGATGATGCATCGAACGTGGAAAAATATATAAGGGATGTCACTGTTGATGAGCTGACGCGCATATACTGCATGGTTTCAATTGCACAGCAGAAGAAGATTACACTTACGGACAAGGAGAAGAGTAGTGTGTCAAAGGCTGCAAAGGAATACTATGACTCATTAAACGAAGCTGAAAAGAAATTCACAAAGGCTGATTTATCAGACATTGAGAGCGCATACGAGCATTATGCGATTGCGCAAAAGCTGTATAATTCTCTATCGAAGGGCGTTGATACAGAGGTGAGTGATGAGGATGCAAGAGTTATCCATATACAGAAAATCTTTGTAAAGAGCAAGGAGAGCGCAGACGCTGTGAGCCAGAAGCTCTCGTCAAAGGAAGATTTTGCAGCAGTTGCATCAGGCAGCAGTGAGGACAGCCAGACAGAGCTGTATGCTGCAAAGGGCACTCTGCCACAGGAGGTTGAGGC
>ENA-OQCX01000194-OQCX01000194.1-human-gut-metagenome-genome-assembly--contig:-NODE-194-length-32157-cov-1.914767_pt1 | contig 32157 bp, 38 predicted proteins | sample MGYA00242762_ERZ504587 | MGnify/ENA primary metagenome ERZ504587 (study PRJEB26092, sample SAMD00036337) | human gut metagenome | host: Homo sapiens | study: EMG produced TPA metagenomics assembly of...
TTTGACAAGTGACGGAAACGTGACGATAATGTTGTATATTAAATCAGACTACTTTTTTGAGGGGATAGTGTGATGGAAGACACAATTATCAAAGCGCTTCTGCTCGGTTACGCGCATATTGAGTGCAATGGCACGCCCATAAGAATTTGCTTAAAAAAGGCGCAGGGACTTCTTTTTATCTGCTGGTGCATAAAAAGGCAACAAGAGATGAGCTGACAGGCCTCCTCTGGGGAGGGGAAGACAATGAGCTTGCCCGCCGACACTTGCGCGATAATCTCTATCATCTAAAAAGGTTGTACCGATTGAGCTTGTGGTTCCCGCAGGGCGTAGCGCAATTCAACTTAATCCAGAACTTGGATTTTACATTGATGTCGATGAATTTCTCAAAGCTGTGGATGTCGAGGCTTATCAGGGAGAGTTTCTGAAAGGGTTTAGCGTTCCGAACTGCTATGAATATGAGGAATGGTTGGAGCGGACGCGTACTTCCTTGCGAGAGGCCTATTTGCAGCAGCTTGACAAGCGGGCCGAATTCTGCCTTTCTGAAGGAAAAGACGGCGAGGCCGAGGCCTCTGGCGAAAATATTTGCAGGAAGAACCTCTGTGCGAAACGGTTTCCATTTCTCTGATGCGGTTCTATCGCGCACAGAAGGATTACAACCGGGCGGCGTTGATCTACCGCGGCCTGCACAAGGCTATGCTGATACGCTTGGTATTGCGCCACTCAAGGATACTTCAGAATTGTACTATTCCATTATGAAAGAGTGGAATGAGCAATCGGAAAATGGCGAAATTAGCGATGACTTTCTTGTTGGGCGGCAGAATCAGCTACAGTATTTGCTCCATTTGTTTTCACGTATGCATACATCAAAGCATGCACGGTCTTTCGTAATTCTTGGAGAAGCGGGAGTCGGCAAAACCCATCTTTTGTCATACTTTCTTTCGCATGGTGAAGTATCAAGCTATGAGATTATTACTACATCCTGCTTCAAATCCAAGCAGGATGAATACCTTTATCCGTGGCAGACTATTATGCTCTCCCTCTCTAATTTTATAGAGAAAGAGAGCATTCCCATTCCTAATGCATATATGCAGGCCGTCAGTGCGCTGTTCCCTATGATCGGGGAATTTGGCAGTGCGGATGTGAGAAAGAAAGCACATCTACTTGTCGATAGTGTAATGGGGTTTGACAGCGTGCTTACCGTACTGACACTCGCTTCGAAAAAGAAACCGCTTCTGCTTGTGGTGGAAGATATCCAGTGGATAGACAGCATGAGCCTTGCACTGCTTGATCAAGCGCTGCACAAGATTGGACCTGAGAAGTTTGTCTTTGCAGCTACCTGCCGTCAGCCTTGTGGAAAAGAAGTGGAAAGATTTTTACGTAACGTCGAAGAGGATGAGCTTTGCTCCCTCCTTTCCCTTGCAGCGTTTACCTATGAAGAAACGATGCAGTTTATTGAGTTGTGTGGTGCCCGCGGTATCGTTTTGCAGGACAAGGACCGCATCTATCACGATACGCAAGGGAATGCGTTTCTGCTCACACAACTCATCGGTAGCATCATGGAAAATGGTCAACCTAAAGTTTTGCCACACAGTATGGATGATACCGTCTACGTTCGTAAATGGGTTCGGCATGAGTTGTGGATGGGAGGTTTCAAAACATCCTCCTTGGTCAATGGCCACATCTACCAGTACAGTACCCTTTTTCATCAGTTTCAGCATAGGGCGTGTTATGAGGTGGGGAGCCTTTGCACCGGGGATAAGAACTGCACCGATTATCAAATCAGTTGTTGGCAGTTCTTTTTCTATATTGTGGCTGGACGAGAATAATGTTTTTACATTTTTAGGCATGAACTCACTCAACTGACGCAGGCGGGGTAATGAAATATCACAGATTGTGACATCAGCCCTAATCCTGCAGCCATTAAAGCTGCATTGGTTCCTACAATGCCGCCGCCTAATACCAGCGCTTTGGCTGGCTTGACACCGGGAACTCCACCTAGCAAGATGCCACGTCCTCCTTGAGGCTTCTCCAAAAAACGTGCTCCTTCCTGAGTGGACATTCGTCCCGCCACTTCACTCATGGGAATCAGCAGAGGCAGTCCTCCTTGTTTGTCTGTTACAGTTTCGTAAGCTAGGCATACTGAACCACTACGCATCATTGCCTCCGTTAATTCTTTGTCACAGGCAAAATGGAAGTATGTAAATACCAGTTGGCCCTTACGTACCAGGTTATATTCACATTCGATGGGTTCCTTGACTTTTATAATCATCTCGGCAATGGCGTACACATCTTCTATAGTAGGAAGGATACGCGCTCCGACTTCTCATACTCTTCATCGGAAAATCCGCTGTTTATACCTGCGGTGTGTTGTATATACACCGTGTGACCTCTCTGTACCAACTCGTGTGCTCCTGCAGGGGTTAATGATACACGATTCTCGTTGTTTTTGATTTCTTTAGGAATTCCTACTATCATAATTGTCACATTTAAGGGGTTTGACTGCCTCAAAGATAACAAAATGTCAGAAAAGTAGGTTTTGTCCGGATATGTTTTTTTCGTAATAAATGTATGTTTAGCAACATTGTTTTAAGGGATATTCTGTTTTTTATTTGTAAGTTTGCGGAGAGATTCAAAATTTTTGTGATGAGTTCTCCATAAAATAAAGAAAATGACTTTACGAAATTATATAATCATAGCAGCTTTGGGCAGTGTTCTTGCTGTACGGGCACAGGAAGAACCGGCTGCTCCTGTATTCCGTCCTCCTTTTGATTTTCCGCTTATTCTGAGCGGTAATTTCGGTGAACTGCGTTCTAACCACTTTCATGGAGGAGTGGATTTTAAAACCCAGGGAGAGGTGGGAAAACCTATTCATTGCATTGCCGACGGATATGTGAGCCGTGTACTGGTTACTCCCGGAGGATATGGGCAGGCTATTTTTATTACGCATCCCAATGGATATACTTCAGTATATGGACATGTGTTGAAATTTGCTTCTGCAGTGGCAAAAGTGGTGGAGGAATATCAATATCGGCATGAAACTTTTGCTGTGGATTTGAAATTCGAGCCTCATCAGGTCAGTTTCAAAGCTGGAGAAATCATTGCTTTAAGCGGTAATGAAGGGTATTCTTTCGGACCGCATCTGCATATGGAGATACGCCGTACGGATACTGGTGAATTGATAGATCCCTTACAGTTCTATACCGATAAAATTAAAGACACTACTCCGCCACGTGCGTCAATGATTATGCTTTATCCGCAGCGGGGCGCTGGAGTTGTGGAAGGCTCACAAAGAAAAAAAATCCATATCTGTTGCTTCTTTGGGACAACCGGTTTCTGCTTGGGGGAAAATAGCCGCTGGCATTAAGGCATACGACTATATGGATGGCACACATAATAATTATGGTGTGCGTTCGTGGTACTCTATGTGGATACGACAGAAGTTTTTCGCAGTACGGTGGATGGCGTTTTGCCCGAAGAGAACCGGATGATTATGCCTGGACAGACTATGAGGAGAATGTAAAGAGGCATAATTGGGTGATGCGCTCACAGATTCTTCCCGGAAATAGTTTGCGCATGTTGCAAGCCAATGATGAAGGAGGGGTGGTTACGATTGATGAAGAACGTGATTATCATTTTCGTTATGAATTAGCTGATTTATACGGGAATAAGTCGACTTATCGTTTCATTGTGCGTGGCCGTAGGCAGCCGATAGAGGAATATCATCCGCAGGTAAAACATTATTTGGCATGGAATAAAGGTAATGTGGTTCAGGAACCGGGTATGGAACTGGTTATCCCCCGAGGAATGTTGTATGAGGATGTGGCACTGAACTGTCATGTGGTTAAAGATACAGCCGCAATATCTTACGAGTACCAGTTGCACGATGAGCCAGTAGCTTTGCAGGCTGGGTGCACGCTGATGATCGGGGTACGCCATCTTCCTGTAGAGGATACGTCGAAAATATTATGTGGCCCGTAAGTGGGGAAAAAGGAAAGGTTCAGCAGGAGGAATTTATGAAAATGGTTGGATGAAGACTTCCATCCGTGAACTGGGAACCTATACCGTAGCTATAGATACTTTGTCTCCACGAGTGACCCCATTAAATAAGGCACAATGGAAGACAGGTAAGGTTCAGTTCAAAATAGGAGATGCGGAAACGGGTATTAAGGATTATAAGGTGAAGATAGACGGCGAATTTGCCTTATTCGGTTTCAGTTCCAAAAATGCGAAATTGTGGATGAAGCATCCTGAACGGTTAAAAAAAGGAGTCGCCCATAAATTGGAATTGGTGGTGACAGATTATTGTGGAAACGAAACAAAAGAGGAATATGAATTTTGATGGTAAAATAAGTATTATACACAATTAAAAAGTTATATATTAATGAAGAATAAACTGATTTTAGGTGCTGCCTTTCTATTGGCGGCAATAACAGAGAGTTTGGCATGCACTAACCTGATTGTAGGTAAGGGAGCCTCGGTTGATGGTTCTGTTATCGTTTCTTATTCCGCTGATTCATACGGAATGTTTGGCGAGTTGTATCACTATCCTGCCGGTATGCATGAAAAAGGAACCATGCGTGATATCTATGATTGGGATTCGGGCAAATATTTAGGGCAAATAAAAGAAGCGCGTCAAACCTATAATGTGATAGGTAATATGAATGAATTTCAGGTAACCATAGGTGAAACTACTTTTGGTGGACGGGAGGAATTGGTTGATTCTACCGGTATTATGGATTATGGAAGTTTGATTTATGTAGCTCTCCAGCGTTCTCGTACAGCTAAAGAAGCCATACAGGTAATGACGGATTTAGTAAAAGAATATGGTTATTATAGCAGTGGCGAATCATTCAGTATCGCTGATCCCAATGAAGTCTGGATTTTGGAGATGATCGGTAAGGGTCCCGGTGTGAAAGGTGCTGTATGGGTAGCAGTCCGTATACCGGATGATTGTATTGCCGCACATGCTAATCAGAGCCGGATTCATCAGTTCAATATGAATGACAAGGATAATTGTCTTTACTCTCCGGATGTGATTTCTTTCGCTCGTGAAAAAGGTTATTTTGACGGTATGAATAAAGATTTCAGTTTCTCGGCGGCATATAATCCTTTAGATTTTGGTGGTGTACGGTTCTGTGAAGCGCGTGTATGGAGTTTCTATAATATGTTCAACAAGTCGGTGGGAGATACCTATCTTCCTTATATTCAGGGGGACAGCAAAGAACCGATGCCTCTTTATATCAAGCCTTCCCGTAAACTTTCAGTACGTGATGTACAAGCGGCTATGCGCGATCACTATGAGTACTCCACTGGATATAACTAATGATCCCGGTGCCGGTCCGTTTAAAACTCCTTATCGTCTGTCTCCCTTGAGTTTTAAAGTAGGAGATCAGGAATATTTCAATGAACGTCCCATTTCGACTCAGCAAACGGCTTTCACTTTTGTGGCACAGATGCGTGCTAACCTGCCGATGCAATAGGGGGAGTATTATGGTTTGGAACAGATGATGCTAATATGACAGTGTTTGCTCCTGTATATTGTTGTTCGGATCGTATTCCTGACTGTTATAGCGGTAAAGAAGTCGACTGTGTAACTTTTTCATGGGACTCTGCATTTTGGATTTATAATTGGGTGGCCGATATGATTCGTCCACGTTATAGCCTGATGATTGATGATATGCGTGCCGTTCAAAATAATTTGGAAGATACTTATGCGAATGCACAGGCTGGCATTGAATCTTCTGCCATGAGCTATATGAAAAAGATCCTGTAAAGGCAAAAGAGTTCTTGACTAACTATAGTTGCATGACAGCCGAATCGGCAATAGACAGCTGGAAGAAATTGGGCGAATTTTTGATTGTGAAGTATAATGACGGTGCTGTGAAAAAGATGGCAAAAGATGGAACCATACTTCGTCCTGAAACCGGTCATTGCGCTCCTTTGGTACGTCCGGGGTATCCCAAAGAATTTTTGGAAGAACTGGTAAAGGCCACCGGTGAACGCTATAAGATGAAATAGGATATATTTTTGTATGTTCTGAAAGTCTGATTAATTAGTGGAGGGGCAGGTTATGATCCTGCTCCTGTGCATAATAAGATAGTTTTTTAGATTGTATTCAGGATGCCTGGGAACTTTTCTGACTGTTATATAGTAGTGTTTTTTTACCTTGTATGGTCTTCTGCTTTTTTATGACAGATTATTTTAGGGGGATAATCCTTTATATCTCTAATTTTCTTCTTTCAAATTTCTAGGATTTTTAATTTAATTCTTTTACATTTGTCAAGACGTAAAAATCGGATGTAATTATAAACCTTATAAATAACAAAAAATTATGGAAAATGAAGAATTGATAAAGCAAGTGACAGAGAAAGCAGAGAAATGGTTAACACCTGCTTATGATGCCGAAACACAGGCTGAAATTAAGAAAATGTTGGCGAATCCCGATAAGACTGATTTGATTGAAGCATTTTATAAAGATTTGGAGTTTGGGACAGGTGGTTTGCGTGGTATTATGGGCGTGGGCAGTAACCGTATGAATATTTATACGGTAGGTGCTGCTACTCAAGGTTTGTCCAATTATCTAAATAAAAATTTTAAAGATCTCGATCAGATATCTGTTGTGGTAGGTCATGATTGCCGTAACAACAGCCGTTTGTTTGCGGAAATTTCTGCCAATATCTTTTCTGCGAACGGTATTAAAGTATATTTGTTTGAAGATATGCGTCCTACTCCTGAAATGTCATTTGCTATCCGTCATTTCGGTTGCCAGAGCGGTATCAATATTACTGCCTCTCATAATCCGAGAGAATACAATGGTTACAAGGCTTATTGGGATGATGGTGCACAAGTATTGGCTCCGCACGATAAGGGTATCATTGATGAGGTGAACAAGATTTCATCGGCTACTGACATCAAGTTTGAAGGTAACAAGGATCTGATTCAGATTGTGGGCGAAGAGGTAGACAGCGTCTATTTGAATAAAGTGAAAACAATTTCTATTGATCCTGAAGTGATCAAGCGTCAGAAGGATTTGAAAATTGTGTATACTCCGATTCATGGTACAGGTATGATGTTGATTCCGCGTGCATTGAAGCAATGGGGATTTGAAAATGTACATACCGTGCCTGAACAAATGGTGAAGAGTGGCGATTTTCCGACTGTTGTCTCTCCGAATCCGGAAATGCGAGCTTTGTCTATGGCTATTGATTTGGCTAAGAAAATAGACGCTGACATTGTAATGGCTAGCGATCCGGATGCTGACCGCGTAGGTATGGCTTGTAAAAATGACAAAGGAGAATGGGTGCTGATCAATGGTAACCAAACCTGTTTGCTGTTCTTGTATTATATAATAAAGAACCGTATTGCGATGGGTAAGATGAAGGATGATGATTCATTGTGAAGACTATCGTTACTACGGAACTGATTAAATCTGTCGCAGACAAGAATCACATCGAAATGTTGGATTGCTATACCGGATTCAAGTGGATTGCACGTGAAATCCGTTTGCGTGAAGGCAAACAGCAATACATCGGAGGTGGTGAAGAAAGCTACGGATTCCTGGCCGAAGACTTTGTCCGTGATAAAGATGCTGTTTCTGCTTGTACATTGTTGGCGGAGATTTGTGCTTGGGCAAAAGACCAGGGCAAGACCTTGTTCGAAGTTTTGCTTGATATTTATGTGGAGTATGGTTTCTCAAAAGAAACTACTGTGAATGTTGTGAAACCAGGAAAGAGCGGGGCAGAAGAGATTAAGGCAATGATGGAAAACTTCCGTTCTAATCCTCCGAGAGAAATAGGCGGTTCTAAGGTTGTTCTTGTCAAGGACTTTAAAACTTTGAAGGTGACAGATGGTAACGGGAATATAACAGAAATAGATATGCCGGAGGCTAGTAACGTATTGCAATATTTTACGGAAGATGGAACTAAGATTCAGTTCGCCCGTCAGGAACAGAACCTAAATCAAATTTTATGTGGAAGTAAAAGGTGAAATGGGTTGCCACAAATGTTTCGATGCTGCTAATGCAGCTGCTGAGGAAAAGGTGGAAGCCGTAAGAAAATCACTGGGAATTTAATCGAGTATAAGCATCGGGCGAAAGTCTGAGAGAATATTCATAAATAAAAGAAGGGGTGGTGGAGATGTATTTCTCTATCCCCCTTTTCTTTTATTTCCGTGCCATTTATATCAAAATCTACACTTCTTTGTTTATTTTTTGTTGTAACTTTGCCTTCTGTTTTAAATAAGGTAAAAGATATGATGTGTTACTTTTGGCATTTCTCTCGGCTGCATTGCTGGGATTCTATGATGTATTTAAGAAACAGTTCGTTGAAGGACAATTGCGGTTATTCCGGTATTATTTCTGAATACGTTGTTCTCTAGTTTGATATTTCTTCCTTTTATTGTATTGTCAGTGTGGAGGCCGGGAATATTGGAGGATTCTATTTTTTATGTGCCTGTTGCAGGGTGGGAGGTGCATCGCTATGTGGTGTTGAAATCTGTTATTGTCCTTTCGTCGTGGATATTGGGATATTTTGGGATGAAGAATCTGCCTATCACAATTGTGGGACCTATAAACGCTACTCGTCCGGTGATGGTGTTGGTGGGAGCTTTAGTGGTCTTTGGTGAGCGATTGAATTTTTACCAATGGATTGGTGTGCTGATGGCTGTCTTCTCTTTTTTTATGCTGAGCCGCAGCGGAAAGAAAGAGGGAATAGATTTCAAACATAATAAATGGATTTATTATGTGGTAATGGCAGCTGTGTTGGGAGCGGTCAGCGGCTTTATGACAAGTATCTCATGGCGCCTGTCGATCAAGGAGGTATCGGACTGGATAGAATGATTGTACAGTCATGGTATAATATCTATCAATTGTTTATGATGGGAGGTGTTTTGATGTTGTTATGGTGGCCGAAGCGCAAATCTACCACTCCGTTTCATTGGCATTGGTGTATTATTCTGATATCTATTTTTCTGTCGGCAGCTGATTTTGTTTATTTCTATGCCTTAAGCTTGGACGGTGCAATGATTTCCATAGTATCTATGGTAAGGCGTGGCAGTGTGCTTGTTTCTTTTCTATTTGGTGCAATGGTATTCCGTGAGAAGAATCTTAAAAGCAAGGCTGTGGATTTGGCACTGGTACTTATTGGTATGATATTTTTGTATTTGGGAAGTCGGTAAGCAAAAAAGACGGGGTGTGACTCATCGTGCATACCCCGTTATTCTTTATTACTCTATAATGATTTTATATTCTACATCAAACGTTTCTTTTGGTTCCAATTTCTGTATCCATTCACGGTCCTTTAATTCGCCCGAATACCCTACAGAATCGCAACGTCCATACCATGGTTCAATGCAAACAAATGGGCAATCGGGATGTGTCTTGGTAGGAGACCACAAAGCTACCAATGGAGAATTAAATTCCAAGCTGATATGGGGCTTTTTCTTTTTATCCAGTAAGGTTATTTTTTTCAGTTGTTTATTGTCAAAAATATAAGTGTCACAATCAAAAGTATGAATATCAATTGGCATCAGCCTTCTTTGTTTAATTTTAGTACATGACGTTCTGGTGATACGCACCCCTTTTCGGTTGGCATGATATATTCTAAGTCAGACTTTCGGTCAAAAACAAAGAAGCCACGATCCTTTGTAGCAGCATCGAACTCGGGGAAATAGAAAGCTGGGTGTGCTCCAATCTGGAAATACATATCCATAGCTCCCAGATTTTCTACACGCCATTTTACGGTGATTTTATTTTCCTCCAATAAATATCCCACCAGCAGGCGGAAGGGAAAAGGAAACTTGCCCAATGTATCAGGAGTGCTTTCCAACCAATATACAGCTCCTTTGTCTTCTTTATAGGTTAGTTTGAAGTCCATATCACGTGCAAAACCGTGTTGTCCTATTTCATAAGTGTTTCCGGCATGACGGTATTTATTGTTCCACACACGTCCTACTATAGGGAAAAGGACAGGTGAACGCCGTCCCCAAAATTTAGCGTCGCCCTGCCAAAGATATTCTTTGCCATCCTTTTTGATACTTTGAAGCTCGGCGCCATGCTCGGCTATTTGTACAGTCAGGATAGAATTAGATAGTGTTTCCATGTTTCTTCGTTTATAAATTCTTTTTTCAAAGGTAGGGATGTTTCATTGACATGACAAAGTGAATCTTCATCTTTGTGTAAATTTTATCTAAAAAGGCTGTTTTGGGTCAAATAAATTTTAATAAAAGTATATGGTTTGTGTTTATTTTTGCTTATGTTTGTCAATAAGCTATGAAGGAGGATAAGATGGAGAACATACATTTGATATTTAAATTTTTATGGTATAGTGTATTATTTTGTATATGGGGAGTATCTTGTACAAGTTCCGGAACTTATAAAAAGACCCAAATGGATATCTATATGCAGTATTATGATTTTATAATTTGATTCATTTGTCAAAAAATCCTAGTTATGTATGATACGACGTGCCTAGGCAATGTCGGATTGCCACAGATAGTGTGGCGTATTACCATTATCTTGTTCTTTTGGCAAAGCATATATGTTTAAATCCGAGATGGATTCGGCTAAACTTAGCATGGATAGAGCGGAAGTATTTTGCGATGGAGCTGAACCGTCATCGTTAATTAATGATTTGTATGCTGAGATTTACAATATGCGGGGTAATGTATGTGTTCGTCAAGGGTTGACAGATTCTTCTGTGGTATGTTTTCAAAAAGCATTTGATTATCGTTTGAAGGGTAGTAACAGAGATATGCTTCATGATATTTCTATTAATTTGGCTGATGCTTTTGTCCGTACCGGTCATTATGATAAAGGCGCGATGTGGTATCGTAAAGCTTTGTCTTACTGTGATTCATTGAAGATTCCTGAAGAAAAACGTTTTCCTGTTTATTACGGATTGGCACAGGTTTATATGGAACTTCGTGATTTTACGTCTTGTGATCATTACTATGAACTGGCTGCCCGGCAATATGATAAGATGCTTCCATTTGAGAAACATATTTATTTGAATAATCGTGGTAATTCTTATTATTTTCGTGCTGATTATCCTAATGCTTTGGAATTTTTCAGAAAATCATTATTGTTAGCTCGTTCTTATCCGGATATGATTTTTGAGGAACATCTGACTGAAATGAATTTGGGAGAAACTTTTCTATTGATGAATCAGGTTGATTCTGCCGCATACTATTTAAACCTTTGCAGTGATTTTTTTCGTTCTATCGAAAATCAGACGGCTCTCTATTATTTGGATACCCAATTGATTGAACTTGCCTTGAAGCAGAATAATTTGTCTTTAGCACGTAAACGTATGTCTGAGGCTATACAGCCTGATTATGTGGAACCGAATATGCAGCATATCCGTAACCGTTACCTGCAACATTATTTTGAAGAGGTGGGGGATTTCAAACAAGCCTATTATTATCAAATGGAAAATCAGCGTATTGATGATTCTACACGTAATGAGCGTATTAAAATGCGTACAGCTGAAATTGATCTGAAATACAGTCAGGACACCACGCTGATGAAGCAGAAAATTTTTATCCAGCAAAAAGAGAATGAAGTACTGGCGCTGAATCAGACGCTTTACCTGTGGATGTTTGCCTGCATCTGTATTTTGGGGCTCGTTGTTTTTGTTTACATGTACAACAAGAGACAGCGTTTCCTGCTGCAAATGAAAAGTCAGAATATGATTGCCACTTTGCGTATGGAGAATATCCGTAACCGGGTTTCCCCCCATTTCATTTTTAACATTCTGAACCGTGAGATGGGAAACTACACCGATGAGCAGGCCGGAAATATGCGTGGTTGGTAAAGCTGATGCGGCGCAACTTGGAACTGACCGAACAGCTGTGCGTTACCATGGCCGAGGAACTGGACTTTGTCAATACGTTTATCAACCTGGAACGTGAAGCATTGGGAGATAGCTTTATACTGTCCACATCCATAGATGCTGCCATCCATCTTGACCAAGAAATACTTCCTTCCATGATGATACAGATTCCGATAGAAAATGCTATCAAGCATGCCCTGAAGGACAAAGAGGGGATGAAAAGACTGTGGATTGATATCAAGAAGACCGGGAGGGAATCTGCGTCAAGGTGCGTGACAATGGGGGAGGTTACCGGATAAACAGTGCCAACCATGGTACAGGCACCGGTATAAAAGTGATTCTTCAAACCATACAGTTGTTGAACGCCAACAATAAAAAGCATATCGACATATCCATAACCAATGTGCAGCTGGAAGACGGAGAAACCGGTTGCGAGTTTGCTGTCTTCCTGCCCCAAGGCTATGATTATAATTTGAAAAAGATGGTTTAGTTATTATTTTTGCTAGGATAGTGTCCGAAACGGTCGCTATAGTTCCATAACCGGAGTGTCGGGTTTGTGCGTTAAAACATGTTTTAATACTTTTGTTCCGTTAATAACTAAAGCAGGATTGTTTACTATGGATAAACTATACAGGGTCGTAATAATTGATGATGATGAGTTCTCTGCGGACAATCTTTGTCTAGAGCTGAAGAAATATAACAGGCTGTCTATAGACGGGATGGCACGTAACGGTGCGAATGGCCGGAAACTGCTGGAAAAGGTTCATCCGGACTTGCTGTTTCTGGACGTGGAATTGCCGGACATGAAGGGCATGGAACTGCTGGAACAGCTAAGGGGGCAATCACTTGGAATATGCAGATTGTGTTCTATACAGCTTATGATAAGTACATGATTTATGCTATTCGTGGGGCGCTTTCGACTACTTGCTGAAGCCTATAGACAAGAAGGAGCTGGAAGGGATCATTGACTGCTTCATGAAAAAGGCGGAAGAGTCGGCAGCCGCATCTTTGGTTATCCCTCCGCGTGTGTATTCGGCCGGCGAGCATACTTTTATGATATCCACACCCATCAATGACTTGCGCATTCTGCGCTCCATTGACATCGGTTTTTCCGTTATAACTCCGACCGGAAACTGTGGGAAGTGGTGCTGAACAACCAGCTGCCTTTGCTGCTGAAGAAAAATACTACGGCCGATCATATCAAGGGATATGACTCCTGCTTCGTCCAGATCCATCAGTCGTATATCATTAATATCAATTATCTGATGATGATTAAGGAGAACCGCTGCGTCATGTTTCCCCCGTTTGAGAATATTACGGAACTTCAGGTTTCCAAGAAGTTCAGAAAAGAATTGCAGGATAGGTTTTATTTGTTGTAGTGAATCTATTGATGACGTTGAAAATACAAGTTTATAGAAAGTGATTTTAAGTCACAGTGGAAAAGCAGGAGTCGTGAGATTGCTGCTTTTTTTGTTTTTAGTGCTTAATTTTCCCTTTGCGGTATATGGAAATGAGGCTATATAGTCGTTAATTTAGATAGAATAGTATGCTTGTTAGGCTGTTTGATACTTTCTCTTGGTTTTGTGAATTTGTAAAATGACGTTAATTTGTTTTTCTTTGAAAGCCGCATAAGGTTAAAAAAAGACATGTATATGAAATGAAGTAAAAAAAGTTAATATTGTTTTTTATTATGCTGTGCTATACCTTTTAGTTTTTATGCACAGAAGCGCGCCAAAATGCTGTAACAAAGAAATGGGGATATGAGCAGACCGAAAATAAAGGATGGTGGGAAAATTCAAAATATAGGGGTAATTCTATGTTTGGTGGATGGGATGCGGCTTTAGTAAATCAGGATTATGAGATAAATTGGTTGATTTCTCCACAATATGAAGGGGTGACCAAGAGATTTACAGAAAAGTTGGCAGGAGTAGTTTTAGGAGGAAAAGTAGGTTTTATAGACATACACAACCGTTTTATAATTAAACCGCAGTTTGAAAATGCAGATGATATTCATGGATTTAATTTAGGACTGTCTGCGGTAAAGAAGAATGGCAAGTTTGGCTTTATAAATAAAAAAGGAGAATTTGTCATTGAACCTCAATTTGATTACGCTGATAATTTTAGAGATAACATGTTGGCTACAATCAAGCAAGATGGTAAGTTCGGGGCTATTAATTTAAGGGGAGAAATCGTTGTTCCATGTAAATATATTCTAGAAGAAGCAATGATAAGCGTTCCTATATCCAATAAGGTATATCGCCAGAAACAAGAAGAAGTGAAAAATGCGAAAGGGAACGGTGATTTTGATGATTTGCTTGATAAAATCGCTGAATGTAGCAGAGAGGTCAATGAAAAAATTAATAATCCTGGAGCAGAAAGTTATAACCGATTCTCTCAGAATAAGGGAAGATAATGGTAAAATGGGCCTTGTAGTGGGAGGACAAACTGTAATTCCTACAGAATATGAGGAGCTTATAATAGCAGAAGATGGATTTGTTCTTGCTTGCAAGCAGGATAAATGGGGGGCTTTGGATATATATGGGCGTACTATATTGCCTTGTGTTTATCAATGGGTATATTATGATGTATCGGCAAAGGTCTGGATTGCCAAAAGTCTTGCAATGGGGCTATATAATAGTCAAGGTGCTTTATTACTACCGGGAAGGATTGATTATATAGGTAGTTTTGTGGATGGCAAAGCACCTGTTTGGCTGAATTCCGTACTCGGTTGGATAGATACGAAGGGACAACTCTCTGATGGCTTTGCAGAGGATGTGACAGAATCCTTTTTGAAAGAAGAAAAAAAGGGAGTGGCAGGTGCTTGGGTATGTTTAATTTATTGACAGATTTGATTCCGGACTATGCCATGGCCCACTATTATATGGGAAAAGGGCAAGTGACTGATGGCATTTATTCTAAAGGAATGGAGCATCTGAAGATAGCGGCAGAATTGGATCCGGATAATGGAGAAGTAGCGTTAGCGCTGAAGCAAGCCAAAAAGGACAAGAAGAAAAGAACGTTGAATACGATTGGTTACATTGCAAGTGTGCATAATGATTTGGAATCTACAAACTCTAATTCTTTTAAAGATGAAAGCAGAAATCAAAATAAGCCTTCATCCGGAATTAATCTGGGAGTTTCTATGGATGAGGTAGATGCCCTTGGGGGTCTACAGCTACTGCTATAGCAGGAGGTAGTAATCATTGTGGTTTTTTGAAATATGTGTTAGAAGATCTTGAAGAAAAGATTCAGAAGAATACGGGCGAATTGATGGGAGAGTATTATCGGAAAGTGAAGGATGAATATTTGCAGTTTGCCGGTAAAGAAGGGTGTGAACAATAATATATAATTAAAGAATAGAATTATGAGAGTAATGAATGTGAAATTTGTCGGTAGAATCATTATGACGGTTCTTTTTGTATTCATCTGTATTGGAGCGCACGCAGGTGATGACCCTTTAAAATATGAGATAGAGGGAGAAGGAGTAGGTGCACAAGGTACTTATTTGGTAAAAGTGACAGTAATCCAGAAGAAAAGTAAATTGGATGCCGATGTGATCAAGAAGTGTGCAGTTCATGGGGTGCTTTTTAAAGGATTTTCCAGCCAGACTTCACGCACCCGGCAGAAACCTTTGGCAGGAAGTATGGTGGTAGAACAGCAACATCAGGATTATTTTGATGTCTTTTTCCAAAAAGGAGGTTCTTACATGAATTTTGCCAATATGGTAGGAGAGAATCTTTCAGTGGTGAAGATGGGAAAGCAGTATCGAATTTCAGCAGTGGTTTCCGTTGCGAAAGACGCCCTCTATCAAGAGCTGGTATCAGCCGGAGTTATTAAAGGACTAAATAATGGATTTTAGCTTATGTATAAGAGGTTGATTGTTACTTTTCTGATACTGGCTGACGGATTATTGTCTGCTTTTGCCCGGCAGGCTCGTGATGTGATTAATCTGAATAATGGTAACTTGTATCATTGAAATTAGACTATGAATTTTAAAGAAGAAAAAATTATGAAACATCTGTTTTATACGTGGAAATTGGGATGTCTGCTTTTACTTATCCTTGCCGGATGCAGCAGCAAAAAAAAGTGTTTCTTCCTATCATTCCTTTGAGAGTGAATGTTTGGGAGTAGAACTGGATGGGTCGGAAACACTTCGCGCCTGGGGCAGAGGGAAAAATCGTACAGATGCTATAGAGCAGGCAAAGAAAAATGCAGTAAGAGATGTCTTGTTCAAAGGTGTTGTTGCCGGTAGTCGTGAATGTAGTGTGCGCCCTTTGATAACAGAAGTGAATGCACAGGAACGGTATGCATCTTATTTTAACGACTTTTTTAGAGACGGAGGGGAATATCTGAAGTATGTAAGTATGGAAGATAAGAAAACAAATTCTAACACGAAGGCTTCTAATAAAACCCAAATTTCTTATTCCACTACGGTGCGTGTGCTTCGTTCTCAATTACAGCAGAAACTGATAGAAGATAAAATTTTAAAACCATAAAGACAGAAAAACATGAAAAAATTATATGCTATTTTATTTCTTGTAGCACTTATACACACCGGGAGTGTATGGGCAGGCTAAAAAACCCACCATTATGGTTGTTCCCGCTAATGTGTGGTGTACCCATAATGGTTATACACAAAAATATAACAATCAAGGCACTATTACCGAAATTCCGGATTATAAAAAGGCATTGGATAATGATTTGAACTTGGTGAATGTCATAACGAAAATAGGTGAATTGATGGCTGAAAAAGATTTTCCGTTGAAGGATATGGCATCTTCTATTCGTTCCATAGAGCAGAGTTCGGCGGAACATGAGATGACTACCAGTTCTACTTCGGGAGCTTCACTGGCAGAGTCTCCTTTGGATCGGTTAATGAATAGAGCTAAAGCTGATATTCTGATTGAAGTAGTTTGGAATATTAATACAATGGGTCCCAAACGTTCTGTTACTTATACTTTGCGAGGCTTGGATGCCTACACTAATAAGCAGGTCGCAGCGACGCAAGGTACGGGAGAACCTTCTATGGCTGCTGAAGTGGCAGTATTGTTGGAAGAAGCGGTAGTAGACAAGATGGATGCTTTCGTAAGTCAATTACAGAAACATTTTGATGATTTGATGGCTAATGGCCGTGAAGTGGCATTAGAAGTCCGTGTGTTTGATAATGGGAGCGGCGTTAATTTGGAAAGTGAATTTGGGGGGGCTGAACTACAGGAAATCATAGAAGATTGGGTGGCGCAGCATACGGTGGCTCATCGTTTTAGTTTAACTGATGCAACTGAGAATATGATGCTTTTTGAGCAGGTACGCATTCCGCTTTATCGTGAAAATGGAATGGCTAGAGATACAAGAAGCTTTGCAAATGATTTGCGCAAATATCTCAATCAGAAAGCCAATCTTACCTGCAAAGTAATGACGAAAGGGTTAGGTAAAGCTGAATTGGTTATCGGAGAAAAATAGAAAAGATATGAAAATAAGGAATATGATATTTGCCGCTTGGTGCGCATGTTGTGCCATGTCTGTGGCAGCACAGGATTGTGAGATAAGCCTTACCATAGCTAAAGCTGCCCAGAAAGAGGAACTTCCATCCCAGGTACAAGAGATTTTAGGAAATCGTTTAGCTGCGGCAGTGGCCGGTCAGGGGAGTGTTGCCAATTCCAATTTTACACCATTCTTTATCACAGCTAAGACCAATACTTTATATAAGGAAACATTGTCCGGTCCTCCTGTCAGTACAGCGCTTACTGTTCAATTGACTTTGTATATAGGCGATGCAGTAGGGCAGAAAGTATTTTCTACTCTCACTGTGGATGCAAAAGGAGTAGGTACTAATATTAACCGGGCATATATCAATGCTTTCCGTGCAATAAATGGCAATAACGTGAAAATACAAGAATTTATACGCGAAGGGAAAGAAAAAATTATCTCTTGGTATAATAGTAATTACAGGCAAATATTGGTAAAAGCGCAAAAAAGTGCTTCTATGCATGAGTATGATGCTGCATTGTATTATGTTACCTCTATTCCTGAATGTTGTGTCGGCTATGAGGAAGCTAGTAAACTGATAGACACTTATTATACTCAATATGTGAATTATAATTGTCAATTGATTATGCAATACGCCAGATCCGAATGGGCGAAGTCACCCGATGCGGAAGGTGCTTCAAAGGCTTTTGACTGGTTGGTTTTCATTGAACCGGGAAGCAGTTGTGAAGGTGAAGCTAAAGTTTTGTATAATGAAATAAAGCAAAAGGTGACCAGTGATTGGAATTTTGAGAATCGTGAGAAATATAAGGATGAAGTGGGCTGAAAAAGCAGAGGATAGAAGCTGCCAGAGCTATAGGTGTAGCATTTGGTAATGGGCAGCAACCGGTTACTACTAATATTACTTGGCTCCATTAATTCAAGTTCAAATGATTTTAAATAAAGAGAATATGAGAAATAAAAAAGTTATCCTAATTCTATGTCTGCTGGTGCTGGTCAGTGGCTCTGTGCAAGCTCAGAGGTTGAAGACCGTGCAGAATGAAAAGGGGCGTTATGGCTTTATGACGGAAGACGGGACGGTAGTGATAAAATATAAATATGATGAAGCTACTCCCTTTAAAGACGGTATCGCTAAAATAGGAAAAGATGGAAAATACAGTCTGATTAATGAAGATGGTGAAATCATTACAAAACGGAAATATACATATATCGGTGAATTTTATAACGGGGTTTGCCCCGTCGCTGAAGGTGGAAATATTAAAAAAGGAGTAATGCTAACCACGGGTGGGCTCATAGGCAATAAAGCTAGTAGCAATACAGGTGAAAAATGGGGGTTGATTGATAAGACAGGTAAGGAAATCCTGAAAACCGATTATGAAGCAATGGGAGATTTGAATAAGAAACTGATATATGTCTTGAAAGGCAAGAAGTTCGGGTTCATTGATTCAGCTGGCAATATCATAGTGAAGCTACTTATAATTTTATTGGCAGTTTCAATAACCAAGGAATCTGTTGGGTTAATATCGGTGGCAAATACGATAAAAAGAACAACATGGTGTCTAAAGGTAAATTCGGGTTAATCAATGAAAATGGGCGGGAAATAATTCCTGCCAAGTATGAAGATGTGGGCAACTTCCCTGTTTTGCGAGATAAGAAAACCGGAGCTTTGCTTGATGAGGCTGCCTTTTATACCAAGGCAGACCAGTCTGCATTTCCGGCTACCAAGCAGGAAATACAGAGCTTGCTGCTTCCCAAACCTCATGCCGCTGAGTCCCAGTTGCCTTCATCAAGGTCGATTATTTTTATTTCATTAATAAGAAATCCCAAGGTTGGTAGATGTCCATGGAAATACTATTATTCCTTTAACTGCCAATCAGGCTATTCTTCCTCCTTCAGACAATATGCTTAGGCTTGCTAAAGTGGAAAAGAAGCAAATAGCTAAAGCTTATTATGATTTGGATGCTGAAGTGATGGTCAGAATATCTTCTTCAGAAAAGGGAAAGTTTGGAGCTTTCAGCCATAATTTAGCTCCGGTTTCATTGGATGATGAGTTGTATTTCATAGATAAAAAGGGGAACAAGGTGATTGGTGGCCTGTCAAAGGCTTTCCTGAGTAATGAAGGATACCGGGTGGTACAAAAGGGATCGGCTTTTGGCGCTATTGATTCTACAGGGGCAGTTGTTATTCCTATTGAATATACCAATTCGCTTACCAGCGTGAACAATGGACGTTTGGGAGTACAAAAAAATGCTTCTTGGTTTTATGTGGATATGAAAGGACAAATCGTATCCGATAAGTATGACCGTATAGGCAATTTTCATCAGGGGTATGCATCCGTATGCCTGAACAAATTATGGGGGGCTATTGATTTGCAGAACCGGGTTGTCGTTCCTTTAGAGTGGCAAGGTGTAGCTCCTATAGTCGATCCGAAATTGATATGGGTGAAAAAGGATAACCTGTATTATCTTTATGATGGGGTGCAAAAGTCTATTCGTCTGAAGCAGGGATTTGCCAATGCGTCCAACTTTGATAATGAGATGGCTTATGTGATGTCTGATGGAAAGTGGGGGATTATTGATCCGGATGGCAAGGTACTGGTGCCTTGCTTGTTCGAGAAAGAAGAGGATATGGTCTTGGCCAAACAATATATGTTAGCGGAAGACAAGAAGAACTTGACCGAAGTAGAGGCTCTTCGAGTGATTGCACGTTTTGACCCGGATACAAATATGTTTAAGATAACTCTGTCATTCCGGATAAACATTGGGATTATTAATTATTGAATGTTTGAAAAATGAAAAGATTCATTATAATACAGCTGTTGGCGGTGGTATTCGCCGCTCAAATTCAAGCCCAGGGAGACGGCGAAATAAAATATCGCCGCAGTTCTCTTTATAGCATGATGATCAATCACGAAGGAAGAGAATTTGGTGATGAAATAAAGGATGTTTTTCTCAAAATTCCTGTTCCTGATAAATACAATAACCATGATTTAAGTGTAAAAGTAATCTATACTTCTGAAAAGAAATTGGATAAAAACCATGAGGAGATAGATGAATTTATCAGAAACAATGGTATTGCCAGCCGTATGGTAGGACGCTGGTTTAACCGTGATTACATGACAGGGATCTGTGATGTGGAACTGGTGAAAGAACGAGGGCTGTATAACGCTTCCGAACTGGACAAGGCTCTGGCATCCAAGACTCAACGCGGAAACGCTCTGCTGGAAGATGCCGGTGAGGACTTGATTGGAAATACTTTTCTTATTGTGAATGACATTCGCTATATTGACCGTTCAAAAGGTTCAAGTGTGTGGGGAGGAATTGTCAAAGGACTGGGTGCGGCAGCGGCTATTTACACCGGTGAGACATCCTATATGGATTTAGGTAATTCTACGGGAGATATGGTTGCATCCTATAAGGGGTTTAAAGTAAATATTGATACTTATCTCTATCAACTGGTTTGGGATGAAGAGACCGCAACAAAATTCTATACTCAATATTATACTGATAAGGATAATAAGGAGAAGGTGAATGCTTTCAATAATAACCGTAAGATGTTCAAGTTGAAGTATGTGGGCAGCCAGCATAGTGATGGAAGTAACACTTCCTTTTTGGGTATTAACTTGGATGAGCCCAGCAATGGTGCGAAAGGCATGCCAACGTGCCATTGATGAAAATATAGCGAGTCTGCAAAAGAATTTTGACCAGTTCAAAGTGAATACTCCCTTAATCAGTGTTTCTCCCCTGAAAGCTTATATTGGCTTGAAAGAGGGAGTCACTGAAAAGTCTAAATTTGAAGTGCTGGAAGCTGAATTGAGCAAAGAAGGCAAAATGACTTATAAGCGTGTAGGAGTGATTCAGCCTAAGGAAAATCTGATTTGGGATAATCGTTATATGGCTTCCGAGGAACAGGCTTATGGTTCGGACTTTGGTTTTACCACTTTCCGAAAAGTATCGGGTGGCGATTTTTATCCGGGAATGTTGATTCGTGAAATAAAATAAGTGTTTAAGTTAGCCGCTTCGTCAACAGAAGTGAAAATAGGTTACTTGCCAAAAAGATTTGTTGATATGGCTGAATAGTGAAACATAAAACAAACAGGCGTTTATTCTTCGGAAATGAACGCCTGTTTGTTTATGTTTTAAATGGTTCTATACTGCCAGCTTGGAGAGGTGTGAAAAGTAGAACTGTTTTTTTGATGGCTCTTCCAATTTCATATCATATAGAGCTGGAATGTGAAGCTTAATTTACAAATTTTCAAGCTTGTCTTATTGGCATAATTTATTTATTGTATATATAGTCGTTAATTTTAGCTGCTTGGTATCTGCTTTAGTGTGTTTAGTGTAAATCTTGACAAATGATGGTTTTTTGAATATAAAAGTTGCAATACATTTGCAAATGTAAACTTATAGAGTCAATTGTTACGAAGTATGGAAAAGACAATTATTGCAGCACTTTTAATGCTGATTTCGTTAACATCGTATGCACAGGGTTTAATGTGGACTGCGAAGGCTGAACTCAATATGAGCAGCATGTCTAACGTAGAGGAATCTAAAATGCATCCAGGTTTCTATGCAGGAATAGGAGCTGGGTATGTTATTGATGAAACTTGGTCTGTCCGTCCTTCTTTATTGTTCACTATGAAAGGAGTGAAACAAGATTACAAATTTTAATAAAAATACTGCATTATGAAGAAACTGTTTTTTATCATGGCTATGTCCGTATGTGCATTCACGGCACAAGCACAAACTACTTCCGGTATTCGTGTGGGGTTAAATATGACCAGTGCTACAGGGAAGTATAATGATCTTATGGCAGATCAAGATTATAATAATAAAAGCTATATGGGTTACAGTATCCATTATTTTATAGATGTTCCTGTGATTGGAAACTTCAGTATTCAGCCTGCTGTTGGACTTTCTATGAAAGGTATCACTTATGAGTACGATAAATTTACCACTAAAAAGTCGCATCGGCTCGATTTGGATTCTTATAAGAAATATGATGTGACGGAATCTCGCGGCACTAGTGTCACTCAAAAACATAATCTGGGATATTTGGACGTTCCTATTTTATTTGCTTATGCTTTACCTTTGTCAGAATCGTTTAGGGTTCAGTTGGGAGTGGGGCCTTACTTCTCTTATGGGTTGTTTGGTAAGTTTAAATATGAGTCGGATAAATATTTGACAGTATCCCCCGATAAATATGGAGAAAATAAACATACCATAACCAAAGATGATTGTCCCTCCTTTGGCAAGAATGATGATGCGGACGATCCTAAAGGTAATATTAACCGTTTTGATTGGGGAATTGCCGTACAGGGCAGCATTTATTGGAAACGCTTGTTTTTGAATGTCGCTTATCAAAAAGGTTTGAAATCGGCTAATATTACTGACGAGAAGAATGAAGGGAAAGATAAATTGGCCCTTTCCAATTTGTCGTTAGGGTTAGGCTTTATATTTTAAGTTGTGAACAGGCTGAGGAACTGCTGGAAAATAGAAGAATAGAGAGGCATCAGAAATTTGATGAAACTTGTCCACCCTTTCTTGCCGAAATGAAGAATCTGTCGGGTGTAAATAGAGGTTCATTTGGAAACGTATGTGTAGAAACCCGTTTCCGGTCACTGTTCCGTATCGTTCCGAAAGTCTTTATTCTTTTCGGAAAAGACAAGGACGTTTATAAAAAAGATGAAGACGTCTGATAAAAAGAACAAGACGTTTCATTCCAAAGATCTATATCTTTCAATCTTTAGTTTAAGTCTTTCCGGCTCTACCGGTTTATCCTTCTCCTCCGAAAGGGAAGGATGCTGGATGTGACGGCAAAACTTGGTACAGGATTTCGTGGAACTTGCTGCAAGATCCGACAGAACTTGTATCAAGATTCTGAATACTTTAGCAAGGAAAGTCGCAGTTTCGAGGCTGCACAAGCTTACCGTGTTTATTGCACAAGCCTGCTTTGTCCACCGGACAGGGCAGCTTGTGCAATAACACGGTGGATAAGTGGTGGCTGCAGGCATTTTTCTTGCATAAAATAATGTATTGCCATCACCTCTCTAACTCCCTATTCATAGGGAGTACAGGGAAAAGGTGACAGCAGTGGCAACAGAATTATAAACTCTGTTGTAGGAAAGTGGGGCAATTGGAAACGACTCCTCTGTACAACACACGTTATCTTTTATTTTCTTTTTCCGGATAATGAGGTCCATAAAGCATGGTCTTCTCCTTGACCACCAATCGGCCGTCCTTCACGAACTCTTCGCCGCGTTCACTTAAGTGGCGAATCATTTCATTACGCATTTCCGTCAGCTGCTTCCTGTATTTTTTGTCATTGACGGCATTGTGCAATTCTTGAGGGTCTTGGGTCAAGTCGAATAATTCTTCGGTACCGGTATGGATACGCCATATATATTTTATTTTGCCGTCAGTCAGTGCACACCAATAGTTATCATCACTGTAACAGGTGGCATGCTCCAGATCCAGATACTTGCGCCAGTTTGTTTCCATGCCTTTGGCAAGCGGTAACAAGGAACGGCCGTCCATGTCAGTGGGGATGGTCACATCGGCTGCATCGAGGAAAGTGGGAAGAATATCACGCAACTCTACGGGAGCGTCTGTTTTTCCCGGTGTAACGTGGTTGGCAGAAGGCCATTTCACGATGTATGGCACATGAGTGGAGCCCTCGTATGGATAGGTCTTTCTCCAGTGATAATGGTCGCCCATCATATCGCCATGATCGGAAACGAAAACGATTAATGCGTCATTATACATATCCTTTTCTTTCAATGTTTGGATAATTCTGCCTATCTGTTCGTCAATGAAAGTGATGTTGCATAATAATGACGTCTGGAATTGCGTGCATATTCATTGCCAAAATTACCGTATGGAGCGTCTTGTGCCGTTTCTTCAGGATTTAGTTTCTTGGCGTATTTGCCACACCAGTCTCCGATGGCAGGATCGGGTATTAGGGCATCCTTATACATGTCCAGATATCTTTGTGGTGGATCATACGGACTGTGCGGACGGGCAAAAGAAACTTTCAGAAATAACGGTTTGTTGGTCGGATCGTAGTTGCTGATAAGTTCACAGGCCATTTCTCCTGTCCAATAGGTAGGATGGAGGTTTTCGGGCAATTTATAGATACTTGCCGTATGGTCGTTCCAGCCTATGCCGGTGGCGTCAGGATTCTTTCCGGGGGCTTTTGTTTGGAACCATTGGCGGTAATCACTGGTGAAATTCTCGTCCTCCACGCGTCCGCTTTCATCTAGCAGAGTGCCTTCGAAACCATGTTTTATCCGTTGGGGATGCCAGTGCATTTTACCGATTCCAAAAGTATAATAACCAGCGTCTTTTAGCATCTGTGGCATTTCGTATTTATATTCGGGAGATATTTTTCCATATCCCAACAAGCCATGATGCCAAGGAGAAAGTCCGGTCAGCAGACCTGCACGTGCCGGAGTGCTGCTTGGACAAGAAGAATAACCATTCATAAATAATGTTCCCTCGGCAGCTAGTGCGTCCAGGTTAGGGGAGATAACCGCATCGTTCCCCATACAGCCTATGGCATCAGCTCGCTGTTGGTCGGTCATTATCAGTATGATATGAGGATGTTTTTGTGCGTATGCAAAAGAGGAGCACACTCCGGCTGTGACAGCAATGTGTATTTCAGGTTGATTAGAATATTCATGTTTATAGGTTTTTCATAATGTTATGTGCAAAGGTAGGAAATTTTTGGTAACCTTAAGCCATAAATGGTGATGGTTACAGTAGAAATACTTGAAATTGAAGTCTTGTTTTGTACATACGTATGGGTGACCTCATATATACTAATGGTAGAAAAGGCTATAAAAGCTTGTTCCATACAGAACAAGCCTTTTTTTATATGCATGTATCAGAGATTATTCACCCCAATTCATTGCTTCCATACGTTTGTAAGAAGCATAACGTTTCTTGGCCATTTCTTCGCAAGCAGCAAATAGATCTGCTGCTTCAGCAGGATACTGTTTCATTACAGAAGCAAAACGAACTTCGTTCTTCAAGAAATCCTGGAAACCTTCCCATTTCGGTTCTTTAGAGTCAAGCATGAATGGATTCTTGCCTTCTTCTTCCAAAGCGGGGTTGAAACGCCACAAGTGCCAGTAACCGCATTCTACAGCCTTAGCCTCTTCAGCCTGGCTCTTACCCATACCTGCCTTCAAACCGTGGTTGATACACGGAGCGTAAGCGATAACCAATGACGGACCGGGGTAAGCTTCTGCTTCACGAATAGCTTTCAAAGTCTGAGCTTGGTCAGCACCCATAGCAATCTGGGCAACATATACATAACCGTAAGTAGTAGCGATCATACCAAGGTCTTTCTTACGTACACGCTTACCTGAAGCGGCAAACTTAGCGATAGCACCCAGCGGAGTAGCCTTAGATGACTGACCACCGGTATTAGAGTAAACTTCAGTATCCAATACCAAAATATTTACATCTTCACCGGAAGCAATCACGTGGTCCAAACCACCGTAACCGATATCGTAAGAAGCACCGTCACCACCGATAATCCATTGGCTCTTCTTAACCAAATAGTTCTTGAATTCTGCAATGGTAGCGCAGTTCTTACATTTATCTTTAGCAGCTTCCACCATTGGAATGATCTTTTCGGCAGCAGCTTTGCTCTTGTCTGCATCGTCCTTACCGTCAATCCATTCCTGGAATGCTTCTTTGTATTCTGCCGGACAAGTATCACTGGCGATAGCATCCTTCATAGCAGCTTCGATACGTGCACGAAGTTTCTTGTCAGCCAAAGTCATACCTAAACCGAATTCGCAGAAATCTTCGAACAATGAGTTAGCCCAAGCAGGACCTTGACCCTTTTCGTTCTTAGTATAAGGAGTTGAAGGAACAGAACCGGAGTAGATAGAAGAACATCCGGTAGCGTTAGCAACCATTTCACGGTCACCGAATAACTGGGAAATCAGTTTCACATACGGAGTTTCACCACAACCTGAACAAGCTCCAGAGAATTCAAACAACGGAGTAGCGAACTGAGAGTTCTTCACATTGGCTTTGATATCTACCAAATGTTGTTTGCTCTTCACGTTCTTAGCGCAGTATTCCCAATTGGCTGCTTGAGACAACTGGCTTTCCAAATGTTTCATTGTAAGAGCCTTGCCTCCCTTCTTCGGATTGCCCGGACAAACATCGGCACAGTTACCACAACCCAGACAGTCAAGCACGTCAACCTGGATGCGGAATGTCATTCCGTCAAATTGTTTACCTACAGCTTTCAATGTCTCGAAGTCTGCACCCTTCTGTTCTTCAGCGTCAAGTACGAACGGACGGATGGAAGCATGAGGACAAACATATGCACACTTGTTACACTGGATACAGTTTTCAGCATTCCATTCAGGTACGAATGCAGCTACACCACGTTTTTTCGTATTGAGCAGTACCTTGTTCCCAAGTACCGTCTTCGATGCCTTTGAATGCAGATACCGGCAACAAGTCACCATCCTGAGCGTTGATAGGACGAACTACTTCGTTGATGAATGCAGGGTCATTGTTAGCAGCAGGAGCTTCAACTTCCAGATTAGCCCAAGCCGGATCAACTGTCAATTGTTTGTATTCACCACCACGGTCTACGGCAGCATAGTTCTTGTTCACCACGTCTTCACCCTTCTTGCCATAAGACTTAACGATGAATTTCTTCATCTGTTCTACAGCCAAGTCAACAGGAATAACGCCTGTGATACGGAAGAATGCTGATTGCAGGATGGTATTGGTACGGTTGCCCAAACCGATTTCCTGAGCAATCTGAGTTGCATTGATGTAGTAAACAGTGATATTGTTCTGAGCGAAGTATTTCTTCACTTTGTTAGGCAGGTTCTTTGCCAGTTCTTCACCTTCCCAGATAGTGTTCAGCAAGAAAGAACCGTTCTTACGCAAACCACGGGTTACATCGTACATGTGCAGATAAGCCTGTACGTGGCAAGCTACGAAGTTCGGAGTATTTACCAAGTAAGTAGAACGGATAGGAGTATCACCGAAACGGAGGTGAGAGCAAGTGAAACCACCTGATTTCTTAGAGTCGTATGAGAAATAAGCCTGGCAGTGCTTGTCGGTGTTGTCACCAATAATCTTCACAGAGTTCTTGTTGGCACCTACAGTACCGTCAGCACCTAATCCGTAGAATTTAGCTTCGAACATGCCTTCACCGCCCAATGCGATTTCTTCTTCCTGGGGAAGAGAAGTGAAAGTTACATCGTCTACGATACCCACAGTGAAGTGGTTTTTCGGCATTGGCAGAGCCAAATTCTTGAATACAGCGATGATTTGAGCAGGAGTAGTGTCTTTAGAACCTAAACCGTAACGTCCACCTACGATAACCGGGGCGTTTTCTGTTCCATAGAAGCAGTCTTTAACATCCAGATACAAAGGTTCACCGTTTGCTCCCGGTTCTTTAGTACGGTCAAGAACAGCGATAGTCTTGGCAGTCTTAGGTACAGCAGCCAAGAAATGTTTAGCAGAGAACGGACGGTATAAGTGTACAGAAACCAAACCTACTTTTTCACCTTTGCTCATCAAGTAGTCGATAGCTTCGCGGGCAGCTTCTGTAACAGAACCCATTGCGATAATTACGCGTTCAGCGTCTTCAGCACCATAGTAATCGAACAAACCATGAGGACGGCCTGTGATTTTGCTGATTTCGTTCATGTATTCTTCTACGATAGCCGGAACAGCTTCATAGAAGTTATTGCAAGATTCTCTGTGCTGGAAGAAGTGATCGGGGTTTTCAGCCATACCGCGTGCAACAGGGTTGTTAGGATTCAACGCGCGTTGACGGAATTCTGCCAAAGCCTGTTGATCAATCAGACCTGCCAGATCTTCATTCTCCAGCATTTCAATTTTTTGGATTTCGTGAGAAGTACGGAAACCATCGAAGAAGTTCATGAACGGAACGCGTGATTTGATAGTAGCCAGATGAGCAACACCTGCCAAATCCATAACTTCCTGTACAGAACCTTCTGCCAACATAGCGAAGCCGGTTTGACGAGCTGACATTACGTCCTGATGGTCACCGAAGATACACAATGCGTGAGAAGCCAGTGTACGAGCAGAAACGTGGAATACACAAGGCAAGAATTCACCGGCAATCTTGTACATGTTAGGGATCATCAAAAGAAGACCCTGAGAAGCAGTGTAAGTAGTAGTCAATGCACCAGCCTGAAGAGAACCGTGAACTGCACCGGCAGCACCACCTTCAGATTGCATTTCCTGCACCATTACAGTTTTCGCCGAAAATATTCTTACGTCCGGCAGCAGCCCATTCATCTACATATTCTGCCATTGTAGATGACGGAGTGATGGGGTAAATCGCAGCAACTTCACTGAACATATAGGAGATATGTGCAGCAGCCTGGTTACCATCACAGGTTAAAAATTTCTTCTGTTTTGTCATAGACTCTTACTATTAGTATTTAAAAAAATTTCAATATAAAAAGCCGAAAAGCCAAAGCGGGATCATGTTGCCCTCTCCTACTTCGACCTTATCGATTGCATAATACAGATCAGGATTATTCTTCACCTTCATGTTTTCTTCAATCCTGAAATTATGCATCCCATTGACTAAGAAATGTGCATTCTTCCCGCCCTCATTCAATTTATTGTCCTTCAGAAGCTGGTTATAAAAGAATGATTCGCGGACAGACTGCATATTCACTTCCATCGGCCGGATGGGATACATCAAATTGGAGTTATACATATACACTTTAGAGGGTTTCTTGGGGAAGGACTCTCCCACCGGATAAAGCATGTTCATCAAACGGGCATCGGCCAAATATTTGATATAGTTCATCACGGTGGCCCGCGAAGTCTCTATGTCTTTGCTCAACTGACTCACATTGGGCGTACAAGGAGCGCTTGTCGCCAACAGGTAAAGCAGCTTACGCAGTTTCGGCAGATAGCTTTGTTCGATTTGTTTTATGTATAACACATCTACCTCCAGCATCATATTCATGGTCTTTAGCAAATTCTCCGAGAAATTGCGCTTCTCCAAGAAGAACGGGTAGAAACCATGATGCAGATAGTCCTGAAAGTATGCCATCGGTTTTCCCACCGAGCAGATGCCTTTCGCAATCTCCTGATGGTCCACCAATATTTCTCCAAACGTATAAGCCGGAAAACTGTTCCCGGACATCAGATTAAAAAATTCCCGGAATGAGAAACCTCGCAGGTTATACGAAACCACCTTGCCCGACAGGTCGGGATTTTCCTCTTTCAACCGCATGACGGAAGAACCGGAAAAAATGATCTTCAAGTCGGTGAAGTTATCGTAACAATAGCGGAGTTCTTTCGACCATCCCGAATATTTGAACACTTGGTCGATCAGCAGCACTTTTCCCCCTTTTGCCCTGAACTCAGAAGCAAAATCGACCAACGTACGTTCCGTAAAATAAAAATGATTCAGATTTATGTAAAGACACTCTTTATTATCCGCGCCAAAATGCTCGCGGGCATAATCCAGCAGAAAAGTCGTCTTTCCCACTCCGCGAGACCCCTTAATGCCGATCAGCCGATCATTCCAGTCGATCTCGTCCATCAGCCTCTGCGAACCGGCGAATACAAGTGTTCTACCAGATATTTTATGTGTTTTAAAGAATGCTTCCACTTTTTCAATTGACAATTAACAATGGACAATTGACAATTTATCCATCCCGTTAAACGAAGCAAATATAGATTATTTTTTCCGAATTGCAATGACAGAGTTTGCAATTTTGATAAAAAACATCTATTCCAAATTATCAATTATCCATTTTTTATTGTTAATTATTCAATTATCGTTATCCACCCATAGGTATCAGGTTCATCGCCATACTGGATAGCACGCAGTTTATTGTATAGTTTTTCACAAACAGGACCGGTTTGCCGTCTTTTGCAATCACATAAGACTTATTGACATCCAAATCATCGATCTGTGAAATCGGAGCAATAACCGCAGCAGTTCCGCATTCGGCAGCTTCATCAAACGCAGCGATTTCTTCTACCGGAACCGGACGGCGTTCCACTGTCAAGCCCATATCGGTTGCCAACTGCTGCAAGCTCTTGTTCGTGATAGAAGGCAGGATAGAGTGAGACTGCGGAGTGATGTAGCTGTTGCCACGAATTCCGAAGAAGTTGGCTGGGCCGCATTCGTCCAGATATTTCTTTTCTTTCGGGTCCAGATATAAAACAGCGGCGTAGCCAACTCATGAGCCTTTTCGCCCGCAACGAGACTGGCGGCGTAATTACCACCGACTTTGATCGTACCGGTTCCCTGAGGGGCAGCACGATCGTAATCGCGCATGATACATACTTTGGAGGGTTTGAAACCACCCTTAAAATACGGTCCCACCGGCGTCACAAACACCATGAACATATATTCGGGAGCCGGCTTCACACCCACCTGGCACCCAAACCGATCATCAACGGACGGATATATAAAGCAGCCCCGCTTTCATAAGGGGGAACAAAACGTTCGTTCAGTTTTACGACCTTACGGATAGCTTCCTCGAACTTCTCAACGGGCAACTCGGCCATTTTGATACCGCGGCTGGAAGATTGCATGCGTTTGCCGTTCTCATCCATACGGAACACACGGATCTTGCCGTCTTTCCCTTGAACGCCTTCAATCCTTCAAACGACTCCTGTCCATAATGCAAACATGTGGCAGCCATATGAATATTGATGATCTCGGAAGAACTTACTTCGAGTTCGCCCCATTTACCATCCCGATAGTAACATCGTACATTATAGTCTGTCTTCATATAACCGAATGACAGATCAGACCAATTAATATTTTCCATATCTTATCGTAATTAGATTATTGACAGGCAAAGGTATTAATAAAAAATGAAAAACGGCAACCGTTACTCATTTAATCCTCGCAGGAAAATAATCCCGCAAATTGTCGCAATGCGTACAGGCAAATTCGGCTACACTCTTATTGTACACCTTGCCTCAAATCTCATTGGTCCAAATCGAAACTACTACTGCACCTAATTCGATTTTATACCCATTTAATTCAAATTACACGCAAGGGTAATATTTTCTAACAGATATAAGATTCCTACACCTCGCTATCAATCAAGATTTTAACCCAAAATCGCATTTTAAAGGGAGATATTGTCTATTTTAACACTCATTTACCCCTTCAAAAACGGCAAAAATAACAAGAACGATAGATGCAAATTGCAGATTATATCGTATCTTTGTGAAGAAGCAACAAAAGAACATGATGGAAACACTTTATCCGATAGGCATACAGAATTTCGAAAAGATACGCAAAGAGGGATATCTTTACATAGATAAGACGGAATTGGTTTACCGATTGGCGAAGACGGGAAGCTATTACTTCCTAAGCCGTCCACGACGTTTCGGCAAGTCATTGCTAATTTCAACTTTAGAAGCCTATTTTCAAGGTAAAAAAGAGCTGTTCGAGGGTTGGCGATGGAACGGTTGGAAAAAGATTGGGTGAAATACCCGATCTTGCATCTGGACCTGAACATCTCGCAATATAGCTCACAAAAGGACTTGGAGGATATATTGAACCGCAACTTAGTCGCCTGGGAAAACCTGTACGGGGCAGATCCGCCGAACGGAGCCTCGCCTTGCGTTCGCAGGCATCATCAGCGAGCCTGCGAAAAGGCAGGGCAGCGCGTGGTCATCCTGGTAGACGAGTATGACAAACCTTTGCTACAGAACCTGCACGACGAAACGATGCAAAACGGAACTGAGAAATATGCTGAAAGCCTTTCTACGGCGTTCTGAAAGACGATGGACGGTTGTATCAAAATTCGCACTGCTGACAGGCGTGACGAAGTTCGGGA
>ENA-OQCX01000195-OQCX01000195.1-human-gut-metagenome-genome-assembly--contig:-NODE-195-length-32061-cov-2.767270_pt1 | contig 32061 bp, 32 predicted proteins | sample MGYA00242762_ERZ504587 | MGnify/ENA primary metagenome ERZ504587 (study PRJEB26092, sample SAMD00036337) | human gut metagenome | host: Homo sapiens | study: EMG produced TPA metagenomics assembly of...
CCCCAGCGGTTGTCTTTGGAGAAACGTGACGAGCCATCCCAACGCATGGTAAAGGTAAACAAGTAACGGTTCAGCAGGGAGTAGTTCAGACGGCCGAAGTAAGAGACCAGTGTATTTCTGGTTGCATAAGCTGTCTGTTCGCGCAATTTGGCGTCATGGGGTTCTTGTGTATAGGAGTCCCAGCCTGGCCTTCTTCAAATCCGTTGCGATGGAAGTGCTGTTCTTCACCACCGACCATGATGTCAAAGTCGTTTGCACCCAAAGACTTGATATACTGTACATATATGTTGTACGAAAGGTTGTATTTATATTGGGTAACGTCGCCATTCCAACCATAATAATTATTGCCGAATGAGTATGGAGAAACAATCGTAGTCTGCGTACCTTCCGCATATTCTCCACCTATGCTTGCGTGCAGACGGAGGTCAGGCAGGAAATGGAATTTATAGTCAACGTCTACATTTCCAACAAAGTCGTTGCTGTTTGCCTTGTCATTTTTGAGTTCCAGTGCAGCCAGCGGATTTTGGGGAGAGTTCGGATTGGACGTATATTTCAGTCGGTATTGCTGAAGCCTGTGGTAGAATTTATATTCTGCCAGTAACCGCCTGTAAACTGGTAAGGGTCTTCGTTAGAATAAACCGGACGGGTAGGGTCGATGGCCAATGCTCCGCCAATGGCGGCACCTGTATCGGCATAGCGGTTCTTACCGTTCATGAATTTGGCGTTGATGTTGAACTTCAGATGATCTTCAAAGAAGGAAGGAGCCAGGTTCACGGAAGCAGTGAAGCGTCGGAAGTTGGATGTTTTCACAATACCATTGTCGTCTGTATACCTAAAGACACACGGTAAGGCAGGTTCTTGAATCCTCCGTTGATAGAAACATGATGGTCGGTGCTGACAGCAGTACGGAATATCTGGTCCTGCCAGTCTGTATTGGCGGTTCCTAAATCTGCCGGTAATTTGTCACCCCATAACTGGTTGGCATAAGCGCGGTATTCGTCTCCGCTCAGTACATCATAACGTTTTTGAGTTTTGGAGAAGGATACGGAGCCGTTATAGCTTACGCTGGGAGCTTGTCCGTTCTTTCCTTTCTTGGTGGTGATAATAATAACACCATTGGATGCACGCGAACCGTAAATGGCAGCAGCCGATGCATCCTTCAGAATTTGGATGGTTTCAATATCGTTTGAAGAGAAATCGCGGATGGAAGTACCCATGGGGACACCATCGATAACATAAAGAGGAGAAGTGTCACCAAAAGATCCGACGCCACGGATACGGACGGTAGGGTCGGCACCGGGCTGCCCGTCGGAAGTGACTTGTACGCCTGATACTTTACCTTCGAGCATGGTGGAGATATTGGAATGGGATGTCTGTTTCAAGGCTTCCGTGTCTACTACAGCTACAGAACCGGTCAAATCGGATTTCTTTTGTGTGCCATAACCTATGACAACAACTTGTTCCAGCATCTGGTTGTCGGGTTGCAATTGGATGGCTTCAATGATAGCGCGGTTACGAACGGCTACTTCGCGTTCCTTGTAGCTACATAGCTTATCGAAAGGATAGCGTTTCCGGCAACCTCCAGTTGGAAGTTTCCGTCCACATCGGTAATGGTTCCACCTTGTCCTCCTTTAATTCTGACAGTAGCTCCTGTCAAGGGCTCACCTTGTTCATCGATAACTTGACCGCGAACCTTGATAGCCGGAGATTGTGCCACGGTAGCTATAGCAGGTGTGGGATACACCATCATGCCACCCATAGCACACAGACTAAGCATTACGGAAAATAATAAATGTTTCCTCATTTTTTTAAGTATTAAATTAGTAGATTAAATTGTTGCTGATGTATTGAATTGAGATGTTGGATTATTGTACAATCTAATGTTGAATACTCTAGGTAGACAAACCACAGAGTTTATAAATATGCTGGAGCTATTCTTCATAATATTTAAGATTAGGATTAGACTTTAAAAGCAGGGTTCTCTTCCGAAAGATTGAGCACCGATTGCATGACAAAAGTATAATTTACACCGTAAACAGGGGTGGACAAACGGTTTTATAGGGTGGACGAATGGATAATGGAAAAAAATGTATTTATTCCGCTTATAGTTTGCGTCTTTTGGAGGTGGTGAGATAGGCTTAGGAGAAGGCTTTTTTTTATATAAAGTCATGTAGCCGGACAACCTGGTGAAGGACTGTCCGGCTACATGAGGGATAAAATACAAATAAAATTCTCTGAAAGGAATTATTTCACAAGTAAAAATCCTCCTTCCGCCTGCATCGTAATGCTGACTTCATCATTCTTTTTTAATGTTATCTCTTCAGCGTGAGGATTTAGTTTTTTATCGTCCTGATAAAGCATCACTTTATCTCCTTTAGTACACATAGATAAGTTCAACTTTAATTTCAGCGGTTCTTTTTGTGCATTGATTCCGGCTATGTACCATTTATCGGCATGCGACGTGCCAGTACTACGTATTTGCCCGGATAGCCGTCAATGAATCTTGTTTCGTCCCATGTGGTGGGAACTTGCTTCATGAAATCCAAACAAACTTGGGGGGCATCGGTCAGGTTATTAGGCGCCAACGCAAAATTCTGAATAGGATTTTGGAATAAAACGGCTGTTGCCAGTTGGAATACATCAGTGGTCTTGCGTATGCTTCCGCCGTCATTGTTGCGGTTGAGGCGTTTGTTGAGGAATGTGCCACCAAACTCCATGCAACCGATGGTGTTGCGGATAAATGGATGCAGACAGGCATTAAATGCTTCTTCATCGCAAAAATGTTGTTGGAAAATCAGGTTTTCCGATGCGAGCACGGCTTCGCTTCCTACATAATTAGGATACATACGCTCCCATCCCCGAGGAAGGGTACAGCCGTGGAAAATGACCATCAGTCCATTATCATCCGCATCGCTCAGGATGGCTTCGTACAGACGCATGGTTTCCTGCTTGTCACCTCCGAAGAAGTCTACTTTGATTCCTTTTACTCCTATATTATGCAGCCATTTCATTTCCTTTTTACGGATAATGGGATTGTCCATGTAATTGGTAGGACCTTGCACTATATCATTCCAGTAGCCGCTGGAACTATACCATAAAAATACATCTACATTTTTACTGTGTGCATAGTCTATGAAGTCTTTCATACGTTCACGGCCGATGTTGGTATCCCACCAGTTGTCTATCAATACATATTCATATCCCATGGCGGCAGCAAGATCTACATATTTTTTCTGATCGTCGAAATTGATGCTGCCATCTTGCCAAAGTATCCAGCTCCAGGTTCCGCGTCCCATTTTGTATGTATGCTCCGTTGGGTAAAGAGGTTCCACGACATCCCATGGAATCGTTGTTTCTACAATGGCTTCAGGTTTTCGCCTACAGTAATAGTACGCCAAGGAGTGGAACCGGGCAATGCAAGACCGGGAGATGCCGTACCGTTACCGTTGTTTTCTTCGGGCATGGGGAAAGCGAGGGTATAAAGTCCGTCGGCGGTGGCATCGCTCAGGTGTGAACCACAGTATTTGCTGTCTACTCCGGTTTCACTGATAAGTGCCCAGCCATTTTCTCCTACATGGAACAGACAAGGAAATGTGTAACCGTGCCCATATTGTGAACGTACATTCATAGGAGCGTCAGCCTTATATTCTTCCTCATAACTGGGCTTGGTACGTTTCCAACCTATCATGGCGTCACTTTGCGGGCACAGGAAAGTAGTGGTGAAGGAGGGGAAGTCAAAACCGGTAGTTTCTTTTTCTATCACGATGCTTCCCGTATCGCCATATTTGGGCATTTCGTAGCGGAAAGCAATATCGTTGTTGCTTACGCGGAATATTATATTTATATTTTTCTTTTCTTTGTTGGTAAAGGTGCATGTAAGTTCATTGGCTTGATAATGAATTTGTGATTGTTTGATACGGTCTTGTGTATAGGTCTTATCTATTTTATTCTCTTTTTGTCCGGTGAAGTCATATCCCGGCTGAAGTCCCCCACATTGGCAACAAAACCTAAAGGTGAATCTTCCAGGATGGTCTTGTCCTTATAGGTAACGGAATAAACGGGGATACCCTGTTTTACGGATACATTTACTTTCAAAAAGGAATCGGGTCCTGTAACTGTAGCTTGTTGGGCAAAAGCTGACATTGTAGTGATGGCAAGCAGCCAAGTCATAAATTGTTTTTTCATGGGTATTAAATATGCTATTATAATGTAGGGCAAAGATAATTTATTTAGCGAGACGAGAGCGTAGAAAAACGGAGCATTTATGGTATACAATCCGTTCATTTTACGCTCTGGAATAAGTCAGTCGGTTCCATTCTCCATCATCGAACTGGGTGTTGTTCCGAAATGTTTTGTAAAGCAGCGTGTGAAGTATTTGGGATCATTGAATCCTACTTCGTATGCTATCTCAGATATATTCATATTGTGCGTCAGCCGGTTACGGATAATAAGTTCCCGCGCAAGATTCAGCCGGTAGTTACGCATGAATTGTCCGGCAGACTGTCCTGTCAGATTTTGCATTTTTTTGTTCATCAAACTTTTGCTTACCCCCATTGCTTCGATGAAATCGCTTATTTCGTAATAGGAGTTCTTATAGTTTTCTTTCACAATCTGCATCGCCTTGTCCAGGAATTTCTTGTCACTGGATTCTTTTTCGATATTCAGTGCATCCACGTCCATACTGTATGAGAACTTTTGTTGGAAACGTTTGCGGTTTTCCAGTATATTGGATATCCGGGCCAGCAGCAAAGTATCATCAAATGGTTTCAGCAGGTATTCGTCTACACCTATACGGAAGCTTTCGATGCGCGATTCGTTGGATGTTTTGGCTGTGAGCATCAGGAAGGGGATATGTGAGATGGCGAAATTGGATTTTACCCGGCGGGACAGTTCCATACCATCCATGACAGGCATCATCAGGTCGCTAACAATAAAATCCACGTTCTGGGATTGGAGCACAGTCAATGCTTCTTCACCTTGGGATGCTTCGAGCACGTTATAATATTCGGCCAGAATGGAACGGATATAGTCGCGCATATCTTTGTTGTCTTCTACTACCAGAATCGTCAGTTTTCCATTGGTGGCAGGTTGCAAGGCCAGCGGAGATTCTACCGGTTCTTTAACTTGCTCTGTTGGTGCGGGCAGACTGTCTGCATCGGCATATTGCAAAGGAAGTAAAATACGGAAAGAACATCCTTTGCTCTGATTATTCTTGGCACAAATTGAACCTCCATGCAACTGGACAATTCGTTTGCATAGATAGAGGCCGATTCCGGTCCCGCTTTGTCCGTTGATAGAGGAATGCGTCTTGTTTTGTGATTGGTAGAAGCGGTTGAATACTTTGTCTATCTCTTCTTCGGGCAGTCCTGGCCCCGTATCCCGGATACAGATGAACAACTTTTCCTGCTCTTCCTGGCGGAAGGGGGTGGCATAGATGGTAATTTGTCCTCCTTTGGGGGTAAATTTCAAAGCATTTCCTATCAAATTGACAATCACTTTATGCATGGCATCCTCATCGTACATGATTTCACATGAAGGAAGGCGGAAACGACGTTCGATGGTTATTCCTCTTTCGGATGCATATGCGTCGAAGGGAACCAGCAATTCATTGAGTAACTTGGCAAAGTTGCCCGGGTTGCGGACAATTTCCATTTTCCCTGATTCTACTTTGCGGAAGTCCATTAATTGGTTGACCAGTGAGAGCAGATATTTTGAGTTGCGCTCCACAAAATGTAATTGTTCAATGACTTGAGGATTGTAGCTTAGTTTCAATGCCCTTTCTATAGGTCCTACGATTAATGTCAACGGAGTACGGAATTCATGGGTGATATTGGTGAAGAAGGCGAGTTTGTCAACCGTCAATTCCTGTACTTTCTTTGACATTTGTATCAGTTGCCCTTTTTGTTTGGTTATTTTTTCGTTTTGCTGTTTCAATAGTTGGTTTTGACGATAGAGCTCGCTTGCCTGAGTGGAAAGCAGTTTTTTTTTGTTCTTCCAGTTCACGGGTACGTTCCTCTACTTTGATGTGGAGCATTTCTTGTTGTTCTTTTAACGAACGAAGCCTCCATGATAATACCTTATATATAAGGAAAGATAGAAGAACCAATATGGACAGAATGAACCAGATGGTTTTATAGAAATAAGGTGATACGGCAATGTGGAGTTCTGCCATTTCTTCCAGCCATTGTTTGCCGTCGGGGGCATAACGCAGTTCGAAAGTATAGTTGCCGGGACGCAGGTTGGTATAGGCGGCTTGTCGCCTGTTGGCCGGCACTTTTATCCATTTGTCGTCAAATCCTTTCAAGCGGTAATAATAATTGGCGAATGTCGATGCATCATAATCCAGTGCGGCAAATTCAATATAGAGAGATTTGTCGCGTTCGTGTAACTGTAGGGTGCCGTTTGTGTACAATCGTTCTTCATTGGCCACACGAACATGGGTGAATGCCAGAGGAACAGCCTCCTTAGGATTTGTGTCTATGACTGGTTTGACTACAGACAGCCCTTTAGTACTTCCTACATACAAATCTCCATTGGCGGCACGGCATATTGCGTTCCAATAGAACTGGTTGGATAATAGTCCGTCTTTCCGGGTATAGTTGAAGAAGCTGTTGTTGTTAGGATTGAAGCGGGAGAGTCCGTTGGTGGTGGTAATCCAAAGATACCCTTCTTTATCTTCCGATATGCAGCGGACACTGTTGTTTATCAGTCCGTCTTCGGTGGTGAAGGAGCGGAAGGTATATTCTCCGTTTTCTGTTGGTGAGGATTTGTAGAAACCATATCCGTTGCTGCCTATCCATAGGGTTCCGTCTTTAGACTGGGTGATGTAGGTTACCCTTTCCTTCAACTTTGATTCCGGTTCGTCCAGCTTGATCCTCCAGAGTTGATAAATCAGTCTGGGGGCTTTCAAACTGCTTAGATCTATTCGGCAAAGTCCTTCTGTAAGTCCCAGCCACAGGTGGTTATCCTTATCTATATAGTATCCTGTACAGCCTTCAATTCCACCTAGGTTCATACCCTTGAATGGTTCGGTGAGCGTTTGTGTTTTCAAGTCGTAAACATAGATATTGGTACTGGTTCCCACCCAGATGGCATTATTCAAGTGGTCATAGCAGATACTTCCGGCCCATCCCCATGAGAAGTCTCCGTATTCGGGTATTTCTATGTGTGGAATTGTTTGTTCTGCGGATTTTTCATGTCTATCCATCCTATGCCTCCTCCCCAGGTTCCTATCCAGAGCCTTCCATCGTTATCGCTGGTAAAACAACTGACGGTATTATGGCTTAGGTGGGCGGGTGCATCAGTGGTATAGTGTTCAAAAGTGTTGCTGCCGGGAGCCCGCCGGTTTAAACCTCCTTCTACGGTTCCTACCCATAAAACACCCGACGGGTCTTCATAAATGGCATTGACGGGATTTTGGGAAAGACTTCCGGGAATGGTGGGAATATGATAATAGTTTTGTACCAACAGCATCCGGCGGCTCATCTTGTTCAGCCCTCCCACTTCGGTTCCTACCCAGATAATGTCACCATCGGTCAGCAGACAGTTTACGAAGTCACAGTTCAATGTGTTTTGTACAATTTCTCCTTCTCCGGTATCTTTATTTATCCGCTCAAAATTGTCTGTCAACGCATTATAAAGGTTTATACCTTTTAGGGTGGCAACCAGCATGGTATGTTCTCCTGTTTCTGCTATGTCTGTGATAAAGTTTTGGGAAAGCGAGTTGTTGTCATTCGGATCGTACATATAATGCTTCATCAGTTCCGTATCCATATTGTATCGGAAAAGGCCTTGTGCGCTGCCAATCCAAATTTCATTTTCTTTCCGGCAGATTACTTGTATGGACACACCGGGTAATTGCAGGGCAGATGAAATGAATGTGGGTTCCTGTACTTCCATAGCCGATTCTTTGATGCGGTAGATACCGTCTTTGTAGTTTATCCAAAGATAGTCTTCCACCTCACAAATAGTCCGGATGGATTCTCCTGCCGGTACTTCGCATGTTTTAATGATTTGTTTTATATCTCCTTGTTTGTCAAAGGTAATTTTGAATAAATTGTTTTCCGAACAAACCCAAATATTTCCCGCTTTGCTATGGAGAATAAGATGAGAGGGGCGGTTACACAGTGAAATAAGTTTGTCTTTCATATCAGTGACTTGTACTGTCTGCATGGTTTGTATATCCAGTATGTCAATACCCATTTCACTGACAGCCCAAATACGCTTGAAGTTATCCTCACACAGTTTGTTTATAAAGTTACTTCGTAGCTTGATACGGGTGTTTCCCATATGGAAGGCGGTGAATTCATAACCGTCATAACGGGCGATTCCTTCCCCGCGGGTAGCGATCCATAAAAAAGCCCTGACTGTCTTTCAATATATCATCCACAAGTTGTGAGGCAGTCCTTCATCCATCGTAATGGCAGTGAAATTATAACGTTCGGACCATTTTCCGGCTGTTCCTTCAGCTTGCATATACAGACTAGATAAAAAGATGAACAGAGCGAATAGAAAACAATGTTTTTTCATAGTGTGTTGTTCATTAATGACGTAAGAATATACCGTTACTTATACAAAGATATACCTTTTCGTTTTTCCTCAAAAACAAATAAATCATTTTTATCCCTCTGCTGCACAAATGTCCACCCTTTAAGCGATATTGTCCACCTGGCGAGCTTTTGATTGCAGTTATATTTGCATTAATAATAGTTAGTCAATGTGACAGTTGGCTGCGTTATATGCCGCATGTCATTGACAAATTAGTACATTAGCAAATGGTCACATAATAAAAAAATACTATGAAACAGCAATTTTTCCCTCAAAGATTATTCATGGACATGAAAAGGTTAATAATAAATAGGTTGGTCGGTTTAGGCCTGTTGGCCGTAGGGATATTGGTATCATGCAGTGCACCTACGGCTTTCGTGCCTGTCCCTTCTCCCAATCCTTGGGCTGATGATTATACCGCTCTTTCATCTATGGAGAATTACAAGCAGTGGGGAACATATAATGTACACGACCCGGCTTGTAAAAAAATAGGAGATACTTATTATCTGTATTCTACCGATGCTATTTTTGCTGAGAACCGGAAAGAGGCGAAAGAGAAGAATGTGCCTCTGGGTTTTGTCCAGGTACGCAAATCAAAAGACTTGGTACATTGGGATTTTGTGGGCTGGGCTTTTCCCGAGATTCCTGCTCCGGCTATGGAATGGGTTCATAGTCAGGCGGAGGGAAAAGGGGCGACTAATATCTGGGCTCCTTATTTGATGCCTTATCAGGGTATTTATCGTTTGTATTATTGTGTTTCGGCATTCGGCAGGAATACATCCTATATCGGTATGGCCGAGTCGGATTCTCCCGAAGGTCCCTGGATACAGAAAGGGTGTGTGGTTAAGACAGGAGAAGGGGATGCGATGAATGCCATAGACCTTCTGTGGTTGAGGATCCGGAAACCGGAAAGTGGTGGATGCACTATGGCTCTTATTTCGGTGGTCTGTACTGTGTGGAACTGAATCCCGAAACAGGAATGACTGTGCAGCCGGAGGATCATGGGCACTTGATAGCACGCCGGGCCAATTACCGGAAAGATAACTTGGAAGCACCGGAAATCATGTATCAACCCCAACTTGGCAAATATTATCTGTTTACATCCTACGATCCGCTGATGACTACCTATAATGTACGTGTCGCTTATTCCGGTTCTCCCGAAGGACCTTTTGTGGATTTCTACGGAGAGGATATAAAAGATACAACGAATAATGTTCCTATATTGACAGCTCCTTACCGCTTCGAAAATCATCCGGGATGGGCGGGAACGGCTCATTGCGGTCTTATTGATGCCGGTGACGGCCGTTATTTTATGGTCCATCAGGGACGGCTTTCCCCCCAGAACCAGTTGATGGATTTGCATGTGCGCGAAGTGTTCTTTACGGTGAATGGATGGCCTGTGGTTTCTCCCGAACGCTATGCAGGTACTGCTCCACGTTCTTTCACTAAAGAAGATTTGGTAGGTGAGTGGGAAATTATCCGTATTCAGGAACCGCCTTTGGAACGTAGTTGGAAGCTGGACAAATATTGTGGGGTGAAGGGACTTGCGAAATGGGAGCAGGCGTTATCTGCCCGTGTTGTTTTGGAAGCAGATGGCAGTGTTGGAGATGCAACTTGGGATTTTAATGTTAAAAAACAACTTCTTAATATAAAAACAGCCACAGAAGATATTAACAATTTGATTATCTTTGCCGGACACGATTGGGAAAATGAAACAGAAACCATTCTTTTTACCGGCCTGGATGCTCAAGGGCATTCTGTGTGGGGAAAGAGAATTGACTAATAAAAATCAATAATATTACTATCATGAAATTACACAGAACTCTATTCACAGCATGGGTATTTGCTGCCGGAGTAGCGCTACATGCACAGAATGCGCACAACATGGTCGTGCAGACCAATAAATTAGGTGCGGAAATACAACCAACCATGTATGGTTTGTTCTTTGAGGACATTAATTATGGGGCGGACGGAGGCTTGTATGCCGAACTGATAAAGAACCGTTCATTTGAATTCCCGCAACGTTTTATGGGTTGGAATATTTTCGGCAATGTGACCTTGATGGACGACGGGCCGTTCGAGCGAAATCCGCATTACGTCCGTCTGGGTAATTCCGGACACAGGGAAAAGCACACAGGAATTGAAAACGAAGGTTTTTTCGGCATAGGTGTCAAGGAAGGGGCTGAGTATCGCTTTTCCGTATGGGCACGTGGTGAGAACCAGAAACTTCGTATTGAATTGATCAAAAATGATACGATGGAGGAACGTCAGGCTTTTGAGTCAAAAGAACTGATAGTGAATTCGAAGGATTGGAAACAATATGAGGTGATATTGAAATCGCCGAGAACGGAGCCCAAGGCTCATCTTCGTATTTTCCTTGAAAGTGCGGGAACGGTGGATCTGGAACATGTTTCTCTTTTCCCTGTAGATACTTGGAAAGAGCGTAAGAACGGTCTTCGTAAAGACTTGGTGCAGGCTTTATATGATATCAAACCCGGTGTTTTCCGTTTTCCCGGCGGCTGTATTGTAGAAGGTACGGATGAGGCTACCCGTTACGAATGGAAAAAAACAGTAGGTGCGGTAGAGAATCGCCCGTTGAATGAAAACCGCTGGCATTATACGTTCAAGCATCGTTTCTTCCCTGATTATTTCCAGACCTACGGACTGGGCTTCTTTGAATATTTCCAGTTGTCGGAGGATATAGGCGCCGAACCGCTGCCTATTCTGAACTGCGGATTGATATGTCAGTATCAGAATGACCCCGACCAGCAGGTCAGCCTGTCAAAGCTTGATTCATATATACAGGATGCATTAGACCTGATTGAGTTTGCTAATGGCGATGTCACAAGTACTTGGGGAAAAGTTCGTGCGGATATGGGACACCCTGCTCCCTTTAACTTGAAATTCTTGGGCATTGGTAACGAACAATGGGGACCGGAATATCCGGAACGTCTGAAACAGTTTGTCGAGGTGCTTCGTAAGGCTCATCCTGAAATCAAGATTGTTGGTAGTTCGGGACCTCAGTCTGAAGGTAAAGACTTTGATTACTTATGGCCGGAAATGAAAAATCTGAAAGTGGATTTGGTGGATGAGCATTTCTATCGTCCCGAAAGCTGGTTCCTGGGACAAGGCAACCGTTATGACAATTACGACCGCAAAGGACCGAAGGTCTTTGCCGGAGAATATGCCTGCCATGGCAAAGGCAAGAAATGGAACCATTTTAACGCTGCTTTAATGGAAGCTGCGTTCATGACCGGACTGGAACGGAATGCTGATGTGGTGCACATGGCTACTTATGCACCTTTGTTTGCCCATGTGGAAGGATGGCAATGGCGTCCGGATTTGATCTGGTTTGACAATCTGAACTCGGTTCGTACTTGTAGTTACTATGTGCAGCAGCTTTATGCTCATAACAAAGGTACTCATGTGTTGCCCCTGACTATGGATAAAAAAGCTGTGAGTGGTCAGGAAGGACAGGATGGTCTGTTTGCCAGTGCCGTATGGGATAAGGATGAAAAGGCTTATATCGTGAAAATTGCCAATACTTCGGAGCAGACACAGCCAGTATCATTGACTTTCAACGGGTTGAAGAAGAGTGATAAACTTGTGGAAGGTAAATGCATCACACTCCAGTCTGCCGATTTGGATAAAGATAACACGGTAGAGCATCCGAATGTCATCACTCCGAAAGAAAGTGCTGCTACGGTTGAGGGTAATGTACTGAATGTAGAGATGGCGCCCAAGACTTTCGTGCTTTATAAGTTTGTTAAGGCAAGTAATAAGTAAAAGATGAATCATTCCTTTAAATACTAACACAGAGGATAGAGAAACATAAAGCAGCCGAAGGGCTGCTTTATAATCCCAACTGCATCCGGAACTTTTAAAGGAAATGTATACCTGCCTCCCTTGGTTGTACCAAGGGAGTTTTTTTTGATTATACGTATATTATCATCTTGGATTATGCGCAGCATTTTGCTGTAAATCAGTGATATGTTGTGCAAATACATTCTAAATCCCCCTGAAACGGTTTGCCATTTTCTGCTGCCAAATTTGGTTTGACGGATATCGGTTGTTCTAATTCCTGTGTCATAGCTACGGTTGTTCCTTTACAGGGGAGCGTCATAAGGCGTATTTTTGTTCGGGTGCGTTCGTTGCTTCACTAAGGTGAAGAGCTAGCTTCACTTAGGTGAACAGCCGCTTTCACCTAGGTGGAATAATTGCTTCACCTTGGTGAAATATTAAATGGAGTGAGGTGAAGATAAGATGAGAATAGGTTCTTATGATGCCTACGAGTTGCCGGGAGGTAACGAGGGGGTGATTTTACATTCTGTCCGAGAGAATCCCCGAAGCAGATTTATTTCGCCACCGGCATACCGATTGAGGAGGATTTGAAAGACTATTACACAGAAAGTGGTTGGTAATGAGTGAGTTGCTGTGACGGAATGTTTTTGTACTTTATGTAAATGTGTTAAAAGTGATTTTTGTTGTCGTTATGTTGTAGGGGCGGACTCATGGGTCTGCCCCTACGGTGGAACATTTGATAGTTACTTCGAACTTTTGAAATATCCTCTTATTGGATGAGTCCTGTTTACATCTTTATTCTCTTATTGCGTACTTGCCTCAGAATTGTCTGCAACTCAAATACTTTCTTAGGATACTTTTCTGCTACATTCTCTTGTTCGCTCACCTTTTCCATTTCATATAACTGGGGAACGTTCAGGTTTCCGGTTTCTATTTTTTCTGCTTTCATGAAAGTGGTCGGGTCATCATTCGGTTCAATGTATTTCCAGTCTTTGGTACGGACGGACAACGTGTGGTTCATGATTGTTCCACAATCCAGGGGCGGTCTGTCTTGTCGGTTCCTATCAGATTCCCTAAACGGTCATAACTGTCCGGAGCGCTGCCTTTAGGTAATCTGGCGTTGATCAAAGCTCCTAAGGAGGCTAGCCAGTCAATCTGTGACATTAATACGTCCGAGTCTCCTGTCTTTTTTATCTTCTGTGGCCAGCGGACAATGACCGGGACGGCTGTTCCACCTCGAAAGCGCTGTATTTGTTTCCTCTCCACGGACCGGAAGGTGTATGTCCGTTCAACAGCTCTTCTGCCTTGTCCTTATATCCGTCGTCTACAACCGGACCATTGTCGCTGGATAGAATAATCAGCGTGTTTTCAGTTAGTCCAAGTTGGTCCAATGTTTCCATCAGCTGGCCTACCGTCCAGTCGAATTGGGCGATTGCGTCTCCGCGTAGTCCCATAGGATTCTTTCCACGGAAGCGGTCATGGGGAAAACGAGGAACGTGTACATCATTGGTTGCAAAATACATAAAGAAAGGCTCGTCTTTATGCTGTTTGATAAAGTCGATGGCATGAACGGTGATGGAATCGGCAATGTTCTCGTCTTTCCAAAGTGCTTTTCCGCCCCCTTTCATAAATCCGATGCGGCTGATGCCATTGACGATGGACATGTCATGTCCGTTGCTGGGATGTAGGTTATACAGTAATTCGGGATTATCTTTGCCGGTCGGTTCTCCCGGAAAGTTCTTGGTGTAACTCACTTCTATGGGATCGGACGGATCATAGTTGGCTACCTTGCCGTTTTCTATAAATACACAAGGTACACGGTCGGCTGTAGCGGCCATGATATAGTGATAGTCAAAGCCTAAGTCACCTAAAGCGGCTGGTAAAGGAGCATTCCAATCCTGTCCGCCTGTCTTGTCTCCCAGGCCCAGATGCCATTTGCCGATGGCGGCTGTAGCATATCCGGCACTTTTAAACATGTCTGCCATGGTGTATTGTTCGGGACGGATAATCATTTTTACATCTCCTGCGGCAATATCCGTGTCCGGTCTGCGCCATGCATATTCTCCTGTCAGCAAGGAGTAGCGGGATGGGGTGCTGGTAGCGGCTACGGTATGTGCATTAGTAAAACGAATGCCTTCCGATGCCAGTTTGTCAACATGGGGAGTTTCTACATTCTTGGCTCCGTAACATTTTAAATCTCCATATCCCAGGTCATCTGCCAGAATAACGATAACATTGGGCTTTTGGGGGGGCTGCGTACTGTTTTTTTGAACGGTTTCTGCTGTTGCAGAGTTACAGGCGGCTAATGAGGCAAGTAAGGATATGCCTGCATAATTTCTACTTTTCATCTCTATTTATTTAAGGTTTGATCCGGATACATGTCTATTTTCACTTTCCGGTTTCTCGACCTGAAGGTGAAGAACGACGGAAAGTTATCAAGAAAATCTTGAAGCAGCAAAAAAGAGGGCCGAAATATGATTTGAAAGTGTCTGGAATTAGATGATAATGCCCCCACCCAGTACTACATCATCCCTATAGAAAGCGGCTGCCTGTCCCGGAGCAATGGCTGTCAGCGGCTCGTGCAGTTGTACATGCAGGGTGTTATCCGGTTGCAGGGTTACTGTGCAGCGGTTGGCTTGTTTCCGATAGCGTATTTTGACGATGATGTCGTCCTTGTTTAGTAATAAAGCGGGATTGGTGATGCGCCATTCTTTCAGTCTCATTTCTGTTTTTTCCAGTGCTTTCAAGTCGCTCAGTATGACTTTGTTTTCTGCCGGAATGATTTCTTTGACAAAGACAGCCCGGTTAAGATCTATGCCCAATCCTCTCCGCTGGCCGATGGTATAGAAAGGATAACCTTTGTGCCGTGCGATAAAATTCCCCATTTCATCGAAGAATTTACCCGGTAGGATACTTCCTTCAGGTAATTCCTTATGTAGGAATGTGCGGTAGTCCATGGGGCAGAAGCATACTCCCAGACTGTCCCGTTTATGGGCGGCTTTCAGAAAACCACGCTCTGCCGCGATTTCACGGACACGGGCTTTAGTCAGGTTGCCCATAGGGAGAAGCATACGTTGCAGGATTTCTTGTGGCAGCCCCATAGGAAAAGGATTGGTCTTTATCCGGGTCGGCACCGGTAGTGATGTGATAGCATCCATTGATGAGCGCCGGCTACATAATGTCCTGTAGCGAAGTGATAAATTCCCATTTCATCGGATATTTTCTTCAAAAGAGGCCATTTCAGGTAGTTGTTGCACAAGGTACAGGGAACCGGGGTATGACCTGCCATATATTCGTTGATGAAATAGTCAATGATGGTTTTCCGGAAGGTGTCACGAACATCGTATGTGAGATGGGGGATGTTCAGACGTTCACATAAAGCGCGGGCGTCCTCCAGATACTCTGTATCATTTTCTTTTTCATAAAAGCGGAAGGTGATGCCGGTTACTTCGTATCCTGCATCCTGCAATAGAAGGGCGGCTACGGAACTGTCTGTTCCTCCGCTCATGCCTAGTAGGACTTTATTATTGGACTCTGTTTCTCTCATCTTTATAGCAGTTTTGTGAGGATAGATGCCGGAATATCCATTTTGGAGAAGGCAAACAGTTTCTTTCCCAAATCTTTCAAAGAGGCTCCGATGTGATATACGTCGGATTGGTCTATAATAAGAAAACGGTCATGTGCCTGGCTATTAGCCCATTGGCGGAATTGGATTCCTCGTTTCGTATTTACACGGTATCCTACTGATATAATCACATCTAAATTATAATATTCTAAGTTACGGGTAATCTGTCTGTTGCCTTCTTGGCGAACTGTTCGGAAATTCCGAACGGTTGAACTTTGGATTAGTTCTTCTGATTTATAAATGTTCTTTAGATGCTCGCTTATATTGGCTTTGCTGGATTGGAATAGTTCTACTATTTGTGCCTGGGTCAGCCACACTGTTTCATCTTCAATGCGCACTTCCATCCTCACTGATTCATCCGGCTGGTAGAGTATGATTTCTCCTTGTTGTTCCATGTGTTCGATTTTTTGAGTACAAAGCTAGCAAATATAAATCAGACTGATCTTGTTTTCAGGTTATAATTGAAATGTAGGATGGGAAATGAAACTCCGATGACAATCTATATGATAGTGCCATCGGAGTTCTGACATACTCTTCTTATTAAGGAAGGAATGCTTGCTATGTTTTTATTTTACCGGCATCAATGTGAATCCCCAATGATATTCCTTATTGGCGGGTAGGGTATGTTCCGGCAGAGGGCGGTCTCCCCAGCTGTCATAACCGGCTACACCTTGTTGCTTCATATCAATACATACTTCCACAAAATTACGTGGGGTGATATCATTGACATGTGTCATGCGGCGTATTACATTTTTAGCTTTTTCCTCATTATGGTTAGCAACTTCTTCGGGAGTGAAGTTAGTCACTGACGGGGACGGCTGATAGCTTCTTCCGAGTCAAAGTCCTCTACGGAGTTGCGCAGGGCATTGAATCCGATAGTGCTGTCGGCACGTATTAACAATCCTTTTCCGCCTTTGCGGGTCAGTTCTACCAACGGGTGTCGGTGCGGTGTCCGTTTTCTTGTGGACGGACATAGTTGTTGGTGTACATCTGGTCGGCTGTAGTGCGGTAGAGATCAACGAAGCTGCTTGCATTACGGTCGATGTAGTTTTCACCCGGTCCGCGTCCGAAGTATTCTACCTGGTTCATATCGGATGGCAAATGGAAACGTACACCGATACGTGGTACGTTCAGTTTGGAAGAGGCAAGGCGTTGAGCATCCTGTCCCGGTGTGAAAGTGGCCATTAAGGTAGCTTCTGATACTTCCGTGTCGGCAGCCTTCATATCGGTAGAAGTAAAGGTGATGCCTGCATGAACCACACCGTCGGGATAGATGGTATATTTCATGATGTACAGATTGCCTGCCGCCAGTAGGTAATTGACTGTTAATACGGTCTTGTTGCCGTCTGTTGTTGTGGTAACATCTGCTACATTGAAATTCTTGCTGGACTGTTTCCATATTTGCTCGCGCTTAGGGCCACCGTTACCATAATCATTGTCCGTCGGTGCGCGCCAGAAGTTAGGCTGAATACCAAAACCTTCAGCGAAATATTCTGTACCGTTTACTTTGTATGAAGTCACGAGTCCGCTTTTCTTGTTGAAAACGAACTGCATACGTGGTGATAATACGGTGATGATGTCACCATCCGTGCTGACGGTAGTCTTGCCGCTTGCTTTATGTCCGGTCATAGCCAATGGTTCTATGGGCAGGCGGAATTGTTCGGAAGCAATATCGTGTCCTGCAGGAATCAAGGGCTCCGGTTCTGTGGTGGTAACTACAAAATCTACAAAATATTCTGTGCCGGCCTTGGGTTTCAATCCGTTGAGGTTGATGTTCAGTTCTTTGGAACCTTGCGGTTCGATATCTAATGATACTTTTCCGCCTTTGATTGTTTTTCCGTTTGCCTTTACGGTATAACTGATCATATACTTTTTCAAGTTGGTGAAGTAGAAACGGTTTTTTACCAGGAATTTGCCGGCAGCCGGGTCGATGGCTTCGAAACCTACATTCTGATGTGCATATTTCACTTCTGTCATGGCCGGATGCGGAGTGCGGTCCGGAGCTACGATTCCATTGCATAGGAAGTTTCCGTCGCTGGGTGCATTGGTCCCGTAATCACTCCGTAGGCCCAGTAGGTACGTCCATTTTCGTCTGTTTCCAGAATACCTTGGTCTACCCAGTCCCAAATGTAACCGCCTTGCAGGTTCGGGTACTTGTAGATTGCTCTCCATTGTGCTGCCAGATTACCATTGGAATTGCCCATAGCGTGTGAATATTCGGATGGTGCGATGGGACGGTCGCTGCCTTTCTTGCCTATTTCTTCCAGCCAGGCGGCACTGGGGTATTGGGGTACATACATATCTGTGTTCCATTCCCAAAGGGCGCGTTCATAATTTACAGGACGGTTCATGCCTTTTACTTCGCGTTCTTTCAGCCATAAATAGGTCTGATAGAAATTATAACCGTTTCCGGCTTCGTTTCCTAATGACCAGATGGCTACAGAGGGATGGTTTTTGTTACGCTCGTACATATTAATGGTACGGTCCATGTGCGGCTTCAGCCATTCGGGATGGTTGCCCAATGTTCCGCCCCGGCTTAAGTTATAATACATACCGTGGCTTTCGATGTTGGCTTCATCATATACATAGATACCATATTCATCACACAATTCATAGAACTTGCGGTCTTGCGGATAGTGGCAGAGGCGCACGCTGTTGATGTTGTTCTGTTTCATCAGGGTGAAGTCCTTGCGCATCAGCTCTTCGGGACATAATGTCCTGTTTCGGGATTATGTTCGTGTATGTTTACACCTTTCAGCTTGATGGGTTGGCCGTTGACGAACAAGCAAACGTATGGTTTGCCGTTTTCGGCTATCTGATCGGTTGGTTTGATCTCGAAACGGCGGAAACCTACCGTATAAGGAATGATTTCGCTTGTTTTTTCTCCGTCTTTCAGAGATATCAGTAACCGATACAGGTTAGGGTGTTCTGATGTCCAGGTCTTGACGTTGCTGAGGGCGGCTTCAAAAGAGATGCTCTTCTGCCGTCTGCTGTAACAGGACAGGGGGTGTTACCTTCTGCAACCACTTTCTTTGCGGCATCCAGCAATTCGTATGCTACGGTTACCTCTTTGTTGGCTGCTGTATGGTTGGTTACGTCCACATTCAGTTTGAAGATACCATTCTTATAAGTGTCGTCCAGTGTAGACACCACATTGAAATCTTTGATGTGGGTTTTGGGCTGTGAGAACAGGAATACATCACGTTCAATACCGCTCATGCGCCAGAAGTCCTGGCATTCCAGATAAGAACCGGTACTCCAGCGGAATATTTTGATGACCAGCGAGTTTTTGCCGGGTTTCAGGTAGTTGTTGATTAAGAATTCTGCCGGATTCTTGGAGTCTTCGCTGTATCCCACTTCCTGTCCGTTGACATACACGTATACACCGGATTTTGCTCCTTCCAAACGGAGGAATATGTCGCGTCCATCCCAATCGGCGGGAATTTCGATATCACGCTGATACACACCGACCGGATTGGTTTCGGGTAACTGCGGCGGTTGTGGATTTCTGGGTTTGAATTCGTATCCATGATTGGTGTAGATGGCCACTCCGTAGCCCTGTACTTCCCAGTTGCCGGGTACTTTAATCTCCTTCCAGGCTATGTTGGCATCCGGTTGCTCAATGTTGGCAGGCAGATCTTTGTATGCATCTGCATAATAAAAGTTCCATGTACCGTTTAGTAGTTTGTAATAAGGGCTGTTCTCATACTCGCCGGTCAGTGCTGGTTCCGGTTGTCGTAAGTCATGAAAGCTGTGCGTGGATATTCCTTGTTGACGGCTACGGTCTGAATATCTTTCCAATAAGGTAGTTTTGTATCTTCCGCATGAAGAACTTGTGTTGAATATGCGCATACAGCAGCGCTGATCAGGAATTTAAATAAGGTTGTCATTTTAGGTTTCATAGGTTCAAATAGAAAAATGAAGAAGAAAGGGCGCTAGTACCGGCGCCCCTTTCCTTAAGTCCTTTTATGTAAAATAGCAATTATTTAATTGCGTCTGCCAGTTCAGCACCTGGTTTGAACTTGGTTACTTTTTTAGCAGGAATAGTAATCGTTGCTTTTGTGGATGGGTTGATACCTGTTCTTGCACTTCTTTCAGCAACAGAGAATGTTCCGAATCCGATTAATGATACTTTGTCCCCTTCTTGGAGGGCTTTTGTTACAGTTGAAACGAAAGCTTCAACTGCTTTTTTTGCGTCGACTTTGCTCAAGCCGGCTTCAGCGGCGACTGCGCTGATAAGATCTGCCTTATTCATAACGAAAATGATTAATTATTAAATGTAACACAAAAATTTTACCGAAATCAGTGACAAATATATGCTTTCAAAATTAGAAATCAAACAGATAGCCTAAAAAAGATGCTCCAAAAATCAAAAAAACGTAAGAGAACTCTTGTTTTCTGTTATATAACAGAATAAAATTGTAAATTTGCGCGCAATCAATGTTTTATAAGACGAAGAATATTTATGAACAGTATACCTACAGTAACCAAGAATTTATTGATAATAAATGTGTTGTGTTTCTTTGGCGGCGTGGTAGCATGAAGTATGGAATTGACTTGAACGACCTGCTGGGACTGCACTTTTTTATGGCATCTGATTTTAATCCTGCCAGTTGATTACTTATATGTTTATGCATGGCGGTTTCCAGCATATCTTTTTTAACATGTTTGCTTTGTGGATGTTTGGCCGTACGCTTGAACAGGTCTGGGGACCGAAACGTTTCTTATCCTATTATATGGTATGTGGTATAGGTGCGGGACTGGTGCAGGAGCTGGTGCAATATATACAATATGTGACTGAATTATCGCAGTATGACAGTGTGAATACGGGGATTGCCGTGATCCCGATGGCGGAGTACTTGAATCTGATGACTACAGTTGGCGCTTCGGGAGCGATATATGGCATTTTGTTGGCATTCGGTATGCTGTTCCCCAATAGTCAGATGTTTGTATTCCCTATCCCATTTCCTGTCAAGGCTAAATATTTTGTGATGGGATATGCTGCTTTGGAGATATTTTTGGGCTTGGGTGCTTCGACCGATGCGTTGCCCACTTTGCACACTTGGGAGGTATGATTTTTGGCTTTATATTGATAATGTATTGGAGAAAAAAGAATAACAATGGGCAGTTTTATTACTGATTTGAAAAATAGTTTCAACAAAGGGAACATATATATCCAGTTTATATATATTAATGTAGGGGTATTCATTGTAACTTCCTTATTGGGAATTTTATGGATGCTGTTCAACCGGAATGGAGCATTTGTGCTTCAATATTTGGAACTGCCGGCCTGGACGTTGCAGTTTGTCAAGCAGCCTTGGTCTTTGCTGACTTATATGTTCATGCACGCAGGTATTTTGCATTTGCTGTTTAATATGCTGTGGCTTTATTGGTTCGGGCAGATGTTTCTGTCTCTTTTCTCGGCAAAGCATTTCCGCGGGCTCTATCTGTTGGGAGGTATTTGTGGCGGTTTGTTGTATATGATCGCTTACAATGTTTTCCCTTATTTCAGTGATTCTTTGTATTATTCTTATTTGTTGGGAGCATCAGCTTCCGTACTTGCTATCGTTGTGGCCACTGCGGTACGTGCACCGGAATATAGAGTAAACTTTATGTTTATTGGGACTGTTAGATTGAAGTATGTGGCTCTGTTTATGGTTGTGACCGATTTGCTGTTTATGACATCGGGCAATGCCGGTGGCCATATCGCTCATTTAGGAGGTGCTTTGGCCGGATGGTGGTTTGCTTCCGGATTGTCCCGCGGACATGATGCTACGTCATGGATAAACCGATGCTTGGATTGCTTCTCGGAAGGTCTTTCGTTTCGTCGTCAATCGAAAAGACCGAAGATGAAAGTTCATTATGGTGATAAGGCAAAAGATTACGATTATAATGCCCGTAAAAAACAGCAAAGCGAGGAGATAGACCGTATATTGGATAAATTAAAGAAATCCGGTTATAACAGTCTGACTACCGAAGAGAAGAAAAGCTTGTTTGATGCGAGCAAAAAGTGATATATGAAATATATTGGTCGTTTTTTGGGATGGATACTACTGGGCATAAACTTGTGTATGGTGGTATTGTTACTGGTATGTGCTTACAGCCCTTATATTGATCCTGTGGCTCATCCGGTATGGTCATGTGCCGGTTTGGCTTTTCCCGCTTTTTTGATTGTTAATCTTTTGTTTCTGGTCTTCTGGTTGGTGATTTATCGTAAATATGCGTTGCTTTCATTTTTAGGCCTGGTATGTTCCATTGGTGCTATCCGTACTTATTTCCCAGTCAATGTATTTGTATCTGATGTACCGGAAGGGGCAATCAAATTCTTATCCTACAATACGATGGCCTTTGAAAAGAACCGTGCGAACACCAAGGATAATCCGAACCTGTGCTGGAATATTTAAGAAACAGCAATGCGGATATAATCTGCTGCAGGAATATATTGTAGGCGGACGGTTAACCAAGAAAGAGGTGGATTATGCTTTAAGAGATTATCCTTATAAAAATTATCATAAGATATCGGGGGCCAACGGTTTGGGTTGTTATTCCCGTTTTCCTATTTTGTCGGCACATCCGGTGAAATATGCCAGCCTTAACAATGGTTCCATCGCTTATAAAATCAAAGTGAATGGTGATACCTTGCTGATTGTTAATAATCATCTGGAATCCAATAAGCTGACTGAGAAGGATAAAGAAGTCTATCGCGAAATGATGAAGGATCCTGATAAGCAAAAGGTATCGCAAGGGTCTCGTTTGCTGATCGGAAAACTGGCGGAAGCATCGGCTATACGTGCCGTTCAGGCTGATTCCATAGCTCGTTTGGTGGCCGGTTACAAAGGGGGAGGCATAATTGTATGCGGTGACTTCAATGATTCTCCTATATCATACACTCACAGGGTGGTAGGGGAAGGTCTGAATGATGCTTTTGTGGAGTCGGGAAACGGCTTTGGCATATCTTATAATCAAAATCATTTTTATTTCAGAATAGACAATATTTTATTGAGCAAGAATTTAAAATCTTACCGTTGTACGGTGGATAATACGATAAAGAGTTCGGATCATTACCCCATTTGGTGTTATGTGGCGGAGAAGTGATTTTACATACCTTTAATTGACAGATTATGAAAAGACTATTATTTACGTTAGCGACGTGTTGTGTAATGTGTGCATGTGAACAGAAAACAGAAATGAATCCGTTCTTTACGGAATTCCAGACCGAGTACGGTGCTCCCGATTTTACTAAGATCAGACTGGAGCATTATGAACCTGCTTTCTTGAAAGGAATAGAGGAGCAGAATGCGGAAATTAAGGCAATAGTTGATAATCCCGAGGAACCTACTTTTGAAAATACCATTGTGGCGCTGGATAAAAGTGGCGGGATTCTGGCGAGAGTAAGTGGGGTGTTTTTTGCATTGACCGAAGCGGATACAAATGATTCGTTGACGGCCTTGAATGAAAAGATGGCTCCTGTACTTTCAGAACATAGTGATAATATTTATTTGAATCAGGATTTGTATAAACGGGTGGCTGATGTGCATCAACAGGAACGGAAGGTAAGATAACTCTTACGACTGAGCAACACCGGCTGTTGGACAAGTATTATAAAGCTTTTGTCCGTTCGGGTGCCGGACTGGATGCCGGAAAACAATCCCGTTTGAGGGAGATCAATAAAGAATTGTCGACTTTGGGGATTGCTTTCGACAATCATATCTTAAATGAGAATAACGCTTATCAGTTGGTTATCGAGAATGAGGCTGATTTGGCCGGGTTACCCGAATGGGTGAAAGCGGGGGCCGCAGAGGAAGCGAAAGCTGCTGGAAAAGAAGGGAAATGGCTATTCACTTTGCAAAACTCCAGTCGCTTGCCTTTTTTGCAATATGCTGAAAACCGTGAGCTAAGAAAAAATATTTATGAAGCTATATCAACCGGGGGAATCATGATGATGCGAATGACAATAAAGAGATATTGGGAAAGATCATGGCATTGCGTTTGGAACAGGCAAAATTATTAGGATTCGATTGTTATTCCAATTTTGTACTGGATGAGAACATGGCTAAGAATTCGCAGACAGTCATGGATTTCTTGAACAACCTGTGGGGATACTCACTGGAAAATGCAAAGAAAGAGGCCGCCGAGTTGCAGAAAATAATGGATAAGGAAGGTAAGGGAGAGAAGCTGGCTGCATGGGACTGGTGGTATTATGCCGAAAAATTGCGTCAGGAAAGTATGATTTGAATGAAGATGAAATCAAGCCCTATTTCAGTTTGGAAGATGTGCGTAGCGGATTGTATACCGTGGCCAACAAGCTGTATGGCATTACATTGACTGAACTGAATGATGTGCCCGTATATGAGCCGGATGTGAAAGTGTATGAAGTAAAGGATGCCGATGGCTCATTTTTGGGATTGTTCTATGCGGATTACTTTCCACGCGCAGGTAAGCGTGGTGGCGCATGGATGAGTAATTTTCGTGAACAGGCCGGTGAAGTACGTCCTTTAATTTATAATGTGGCAAGTTTTACTAAACCTGCAGGAAATATGCCTTCTTTACTGACTTTGGATGAGGTGGAAACCATGTTTCATGAGTTTGGACATGCATTGCACGGTATGCTGACCAAGTGTAACTACAAAGGAGTGTCCGGTACCAGTGTGGCGCAGGATTTTGTAGAACTTCCTTCACAGATTATGGAACATTGGGCTGTAGAACCTGAAGTGCTGAAACTCTATGCCAAGCATTATGAAACAAGAGAAGTGATTCCGGATGAGCTGATTACGAAAATCCAAAATCAGGGTACTTTTAATCAAGGTTTTATGACTACGGAATTATTGGCAGCCGCTTTGCTTGATATGGAACTGCATAACCTGACTGATACAGACAATCTGAATGTCGTTGCTTTTGAAAAAGAAACGATGGACAAGCTGGGGCTGATTCCTGAAATAGCTCCTCGGTATCGCGCCACTTATTTTAGTCATATTATAGGTGGATATGCTGCTGGGTATTACAGCTATCTATGGGCAGAAGTTCTTGACACGGATGCTTTTGAAGCGTTTAAAGAACATGGAGTGTTCGATAAAAATACCGCAGACTCTTTCCGTAAAAATATTCTAGAGAAAGGTGGAACGGAAGATCCTATGACCCTTTACAGAGGTTTTCGTGGGCTGATCCCAGCTTGGAACCCTTGCTTAAAAACAGGGGTTTGAAATAAAATAGACTGTGAGATAGAATAATTTAGGCTGCAAAAAATGCTTTTGCAGCCTTTTTTCTCTTTTGGAATCTAAATATTTGTGTTTGATACCGTGGGAATGTGAAAAAAAACTATATTTGCAACCTTGTATAAACTAAGAATTAATCAAAAAGTAAAAATAATAAATTTCAAAGTAACATGCAAAACAAAGGATTTGTAAAGGTTTTTGCGGTATTACTCACCCTTGTATGTGTGTTTTATCTTTCTTTCTCTTTTGTGACCCGCTATCACATGGACAAAGCGGCACAAGACCCGAAAGGTGAAGCACATTACCTTGATTCTATGCAGAATGAAAAGTTTATTTGGGTAGTTATAGCTGAAACAGTGTCGCGAGATGGAGATTGGTCTGGGTCTGGACCTGAAAGGTGGTATGAACGTTATCCTTGAAGTTTCTGTACCGGATGTAGTGAAGGCTTTGGCTGACAACAAGACTGATGAAGCTTTTAACAAAGCGGTTGCAGAAGCATCAAAACAATCTATCACTAGTCAGGATGACTTTATCACTCTTTTTGTAAAAGAGTATAAGAAACAAGCTCCCAATGGCAATGCTGAATTATTTGCTACTCAGCAGTTGAAAGACAAAGTAACCACCCGCAGTTCCGACAGTGAAGTTGAAAAAGTATTGCGCGAAGAGGTAAAGGCTGCTATCGACAACTCTTATAATGTATTACGTACACGTATTGACCGTTTTGGTGTGGCACAGCCTAACATTCAGGCGTTGGAAGGAAAGATGGGCCGTATCATGGTGGAACTGCCGGGTATCAAAGAACCGGAACGTGTCAGAAAACTGTTGCAGGGATCTGCTAACTTGGAATTCTGGGAAACTTTCGACGCAAAAGAAATAGTTCCTTATCTTTCTTCTGTAGATAACAGACTGCGTGATATTCTTGCCGTTGAAAGTGGTGCTGCTTCTGCTGATTCTGTAGCTACTGATACTGTTGCTGTTGCACAGGCTTCTGCAATTTCTGCTGCCGACAGTCTTGCAGCCGCATTGAAAGGCGAAACGGCAAGTAACTCTGCCGCAATGGAGCAGATGAAGAAAGAACATCCGTTGGCTTCTGTTCTTCAATTAAATCCGAATGGTTACGGGTCGGTGGTAGGTTATGCCGATTATAAAGATACTGCTCAGGTAAACCAGTACCTTGCTATGAAAGAAGTGAAAGAAATGTTGCCGAAAGATCTTCGTTTGAAATGGGGTGTAAAGGCTGCTGACTTTGACAAGCAGGGACGTATCTTTGAATTGTATGCTATCAAGTCTACTGAACGTAACGGACGTGCTCCGTTGGAAGGTGATGTGATCACTGATGCTAAAGATGAATATGACCAGTTCAACAAGCCTTGTGTCAGTATGTCTATGAACACTGACGGCGCACGCCGCTGGGCTGTTCTGACAAAGAACAATGTAGGCAAGGCTATCGCTATCGTACTGGATGGTTACGTATACAGCGCTCCGAATGTAAACGGTGAAATTACGGGGGGACACTCTCAGATTACCGGTAACTTTACTCCGGAGGTGACAAAAGACTTGGCTAACGTATTGAAGTCTGGTAAGATGCCTGCTCCTGCACGTATCGTTCAGGAGGATATTGTTGGTCCGTCATTGGGTCAGGAATCTATCAATCAAGGTATTATTTCATTTGTTGTTGCGTTGATTCTGTTGATGATCTATATGTGCGCTATGTACGGATTGATTCCGGGTATGGTTGCCAACTGCGCATTGGTTGTTAACTTCTTCTTCACATTAGGATCCTTACCTCGTTCCAAGCTGCACTGACCATGTCTGGTATTGCCGGTATGGTGTTGTCATTGGGTATGGCTGTAGATGCTAACGTGTTGATTTATGAACGTACAAAAGAAGAATTGAGAGCCGGTAAAACTGTTAAGGCTGCTTTAGCAGACGGTTATTCTAACGCATTCTCTGCTATTTTTGACTCAAACTTGACATCAATTATCACTGGTATCATTCTGTTCTATTTCGGTACGGGTCCGATTCGTGGTTTTGCCACTACGTTGATTATCGGTATCCTCTGCTCATTCTTTACAGCAGTATTCTTGACCCGTATTGTTTATGAGCACTTCATGAATAAAGACAAGTGGTTGAACTTGACATTCACTACAGGGATCTCCAAGAATCTGATGCAGAACGTGAATTACAACTTATGGGAATGATGAAACGTTCATTCACGGTATTCGGAGCGATTATCGTTATCTGTATCATTTCATTCTTTATCCGTGGTTTGGCGCAGAGTATTGACTTTACCGGTGGACGTAACTTCGTAGTTCAGTTTGAACAGCAGGTTGAACCTGAAACAGTGCGTGACCTGTTGAAGAAGAAAATCACAGAAGATAATGTACAGGCTATTGCTTTGGGTACAGACAAGAAGACAATCCGTATTACAACCAATTACCGTATTAATGAAGATTCTCCTACTATCGACTCTGAAATTGAAGAGTTCTTGTATCAGTCTTTGAAAGATGGTAACTTGCTGGGCGAAGGTACTACATTGGAAATCTTTATTGACCGTGATAATCGTGTCGGTGGTTCTATCATCAGTTCTCAGAAGTAGGTCCTAGTATCGCTGATGATATCAAGACTTCGGCTGTCTGGTCTGTATTGTTTGCATTGGTGGCTATCGGTTTGTATATCTTGCTGCGTTTCCGCAATGTAGCTTATAGTGTGGGTGCGACTGTTGCATTGGCTGTCGATACTATTTTGATCATCGGTGCATACTCGTTATGTTATGGATGGGTTCCGTTCTCATTGGAAATTGACCAGACTTTTATTGGCGCTATTTTGACCGCTATCGGTTATTCTATCAATGACAAGGTGGTTATCTTTGACCGTATCCGTGAGTTCTTCGGTCTGTATCCGAAACGTAACCGTATGCAGTTGTTTAATGATTCATTGAATACTACTTTGGCTCGTACCATCAATACTTCATTAAGTACATTGATCGTATTGTTGTGTATCTTCGTGCTGGGTGGTGACAGTATCCGCAGCTTCGCCTTTGCAATGATTTTGGGCGTTGTGATCGGTACATTGTCTTCTATCTTCATTGCTGCTCCTATCGCTTACCTGACTATGGGTAACAAGATGCCGGAAGAAACAAAGGCATAAGAAGGTTTCTTTTAAGAAATAAATAAAAAGAGGAGGATGCTCATTCATGAGCATCCTCCTCTTTTTATAATGGTCGATTGGAATTGGTTTGTGGAAAAAGGGTAGATGAATCTTCTGTGGCTTCAAAAATTAACTTAAGTACATTGGGTAAGTAACTTAGCTTACTTGGCATTTCAACTTAACTTGCTTGTCCCATGAAGTTAACTTGCTTTTTTACGCTGTATCTTGCAGATCAATTCTGTTTGGCTATAATCGTGAAAATAGTTATCTGACTACTCTTCCTGAAGTGTTTCCTTGCATTAACTCTTCCACTTCTTCTACTGTTACTTGATTGAAATCTCCATATATGGTATTTTTCAATGCAGATGCGGCAAGGGCGAATTCCAATGTTTTTTGGTCATTGTCGGGGTAGGTCAGCAAACCATAAATCATGCCGCCTACAAATGCATCTCCTGCACCCACACGGTCTACTTCATGGACAATATCGTAAATGCCGGTATGCCTTAATGTTCCTTTAGAATAAAGTATGGCTGCCAGCAGATTGTGATTGGAAGTGATGGTATTACGCAACTCCAGAAACATTTTCTGGCATCGGGGAGCTTGTTCTGATACTTTTTGACCGAATACTTTGAAACCGGACAAATCTAATGGATATGAGGTGTCTACAGCTTTAAAACCTACCGGGGGAATGCCGAAAATTTCTTTGTATTCGGGTTCTGCACCAAAAATGACATCACTATATTGAACAAGGGGGAGCATTACCTCTGATGCGGATTTACCGTAATTCCATAATTTTTTGCGGAAATTTAAGTCGCATGAGATTGTTAATCCCAGGCGGTCTGCTGTTTGCAGTGCTTCCAGGCAGGCATCTGCTCCTTCCTGTGACAGGGACGCTGCTATACCCGACCAGTGGAACCAGCCTGCATCGGAAAGAATCTTTTCCCAGTCTATCATGCCGGGACGTAAAGTGGCAAAGGAAGAGCCTTCACGGTCATATACTACATTGGAGTTACGAAATGCTGCACCGCTTTCCAGAAAGTATAATCCCATGCGTTTCCCACCATAAATAATGCCGTCTGTACCTAATCCGTAAGCTTGGAGTGAGTTTACGCAGGCTTGTGCCATTGCATTCTCGGGAAGTCTGGTAACGAATTCTGTGGGGATGCCGAAGTTGACCAGTGATATGGCTACATTCGCTTCACTTCCTCCATAAGTAGCAATAAACTCGTTTGTTTGGGAAAAGCGCTGGAATTTGGGGGCGGTCAGCTTAGCATTACTTCTCCGAATGTAACGACTTTCTTGTTCTGGGTAATAGCTCTTGTATTCATAGTATGTTTTTAATCAGTATGTTAATTTGCACGAAGATACGATCAAAATTTTATATAAGTGCAAGAAATGTATAAAAATAGCCTTCTCTATCTTTTCCATATAGAATAGAGAAGGCTATTTTATTTATTCAATATTAGTGGTTTATTTATTGAATCGTATTTTTAGTTTGGCAAGCATATCCTGTGTCATGCTGTCTAGATCATATTCCGGTTTCCATCCCCATTCCTCACGGGCACAAGTGTCGTCCAGTGAGTTCGGCCATGATTCGGCGATAGCTTGACGTAGCGGATCTACTTTGTACTCCATATGGAAGTCGGGCATATACTTCTTTATATTGTTATAAATAATTTCCGGATCAAAACTCATTGAAGCAATGTTGAACGAATTGCGATGAATTAGTTTGTCGGGATTCGCTTCCATGATTTCAATGGCTGCACGTAAACCGTCAGGCATATACATCATATCCATGAATGTACCGGCTGCAATAGGACATTCAAATTTTTCACCTTTTACAGCCGAATAATAGATGTCTACAGCATAATCAGTGGTCCCGCCACCCGGAGGTGTGACATACGAAATTAATCCGGGGAAACGAACGGAGCGGTATCTACGCCAAAACGGATATGGTAATAATCGCTCAGTAATTCTCCTGATACTTTTGTAACGCCATACATGGTACGCGGATTACGGATAGTGTCTTGCGGGGTCTTGTCTTTAGGGGTGTTGTTGCCGAAGACACCGATAGAACTTGGGGTAAATACGGCGCAACCCATTTCGCGTGCTACTTCCAATACGTTGAACAGGCCTCCCATGCCTATTTTCCATGCTAGTTGAGGTTTGGCTTCTGCTACAGCCGATAGTAAGGCTGCCAGGTTGTAAATGGTGTCGATGTTGTACTTTGATACAGTTTCGGCAATTTGTTGTTCGTTGGTGATATCTACGATGCAGAAGGGCCTGATTCTTTTAATTCCCCTTTAGGCTCAGCACCGGGAATATATCCGGCTACGATATTACCATTGTAAATACTTCTCAATTTCATGGTTAGTTCCGAACCGATCTGACCGGTGGAGCCGATAATTAATACATTTTTCATAGTTTGCTATTTGCTTTAAGTTTTCTTTTGGAAGCAAAGATAGATAGAAAACTGCATATTTTATCAAAATTTTCTCTATAATTTAATCGGATATCAAAAAAAAATAAGAACTTTGTCAAGTCAGACTGATTTTTAAACTTAAACTATATACTTAATAAAAAAACAAAGCTATGTATGGTAAAATGAAGGAGTTCCTTGCGAAGGAACTGGCTGATATTAAGGCAGCCGGATTGTATAAAAATGAACGTATAATTACCACACCTCAGCGTGCGGACATCAAGGTGAATGACGGAGAAGATGTGTTGAACTTTTGTGCCAACAATTATTTAGGTTTGTCAGATAATCAACGCTTGATCAATGCTGCCAAAGAGGCGATGGACACACATGGCTTCGGTATGTCTTCCGTACGCTTTATCTGTGGAACTCAGGATTTGCACAAACAGCTGGAAGCTGCCATTTCTGATTATTTTAAAACAGAAGATACTATACTTTATGCAGCTTGTTTTGATGCTAACGGTGGTTTGTTCGAACCGCTGTTTACAGAAGAAGACGCTATTATTTCAGATGCGTTGAATCATGCATCTATTATAGATGGTGTACGCTTGTGTAAGGCAAAACGCTATCGTTATGCCAATGCTGATATGGCTGACCTGGAACGTTGTTTGCAGGAAGCGCAGGCACAGCGTCATCGTATTATTGCTACAGATGGTGTATTCTCGATGGATGGTAATGTGGCTCCATTGGATAAGATTTGTGAACTGGCGGAAAAGTATGACGCGTTGGTTATGGTGGATGAATCTCATTCGGCCGGTGTAGTAGGTCCTACAGGGCATGGCGTGGCAGAACAGTTTAATGCATACGGGCGTGTGGATATCTTTACTGGTACATTAGGTAAAGCATTTGGTGGGGCAATGGGAGGATTTACCACCGGTAAGAAAGAAATTATTGATATGTTGCGCCAGCGTTCCCGTCCTTATTTATTCTCTAATTCTGTAGCTCCTGCCATTATCGGTGCTAGTCTGGAAATGTTTAAGATATTGAAAGAAAGTGATGCTTTGCATACTAAGCTGATGGATAATGTGAATTATTTCCGTGACAGGATGCTGGCTGCCGGTTTTGACATCAAACCAACTCAGAGCGCGATTTGTGCTGTGATGCTTTATGATGCGAAACTGTCTCAGGATTTGCCGCCAAGATGCAGAAAGAGGGCATATATGTAACCGGTTTCTATTATCCGGTTGTTCCGAAAGGACAGGCACGTATCCGTGTCCAGTTGTCTGCCGGGCATTGAAAAGGCACATTTG
>ENA-OQCX01000196-OQCX01000196.1-human-gut-metagenome-genome-assembly--contig:-NODE-196-length-31943-cov-5.108059_pt1 | contig 31943 bp, 36 predicted proteins | sample MGYA00242762_ERZ504587 | MGnify/ENA primary metagenome ERZ504587 (study PRJEB26092, sample SAMD00036337) | human gut metagenome | host: Homo sapiens | study: EMG produced TPA metagenomics assembly of...
TTCTTTCAAGCACAAGAATAACACTTTGCGGTTGTGCAGTCAACAACCGAAAACAAATTTTGGAAGATTGAACAACTACATAAGATTTTATTTGTGAAAAAGAAAAATACCGCCCACGCAGCGCAGCATGATTTTGTCGGGTGAATCGGCGGCAAATGAATCGGGTGTGTTGCGGGGCGGTAAAAATCTTCACGGAGAATAAATCCTCGCCACTCTGTATTTTTCTACAAATTTGGTGGGATTTGCGATAAAGGGTATCACGGAATGCGGCGAGCGTCAAGATGGTTTTGCAAATTTTATTGCGGTAAAGCGGTGATAGTAGGACTTATCATCTAAAACCGCGCAGAAATCAGCTGTTCTGCGATTGATACCATTCATTAAAATAGCGGTTGCTTTCCTCTTCATCGTGAACCCATTTTTTTGATGATTTGAAGGCATTGAATGGAGGACTGTACCCTCTCAGCGGCGTGATTTCCTGCACGTCTTTGACATTCCGATGCTGGATAATTTCAAACTCACTGCGCTCTGGAAGATATGCAATCACCTTGTCGGCGTGAATTGTTCCTTGATATACATGGCAGGGGCAGCGGTAAAAAAGTTCACTGCGGTGTGCAAACCATTCAGCAACATCGTAAGAGAGCGACCATGAAATAGAAAGCGGTGCGCGCTCAATGCTGCCGATGCCGCCGCGATATACGGTGAACATCTCAATGTCTCTTACGCTCTCCGGCAGAGCATCGCGCCAGTTGTCAGGACGAATGATTTTGGCTCGGCGGACATACTTCCGAATGATGGGAGAATGATCGCCGTGACTGTAATAATGTTGTAAGGCGTACCGACATTTGATTTCAAGAGGCATCAGATGTTCGCATTTGTACAGAAGGTCTTCCATCATCTTGGCATCGTAGAAGGAATATTTTTCAAAGGTTTGCCAATCTTGGTCATGGGCAGCTTGAACAGCCTCTTGGAATCTGGCGTTGAGAAACAAATTGTCTCGATAGATCACGCTTCGGGTCGCCTCCTTGTCATGGTTTGGTGAAAGGTTTGCAGTTCCTGTCCCATAGAAGAAAAGAACCGCCCTGCAAGTCAAGCGAAAAATTTTGTCGGGTGAAACGGCGGCAAAATGAATCGGGTGTGTTGCAGGGCGGTAAAAATCTTTATGGGGAACAAATCCTCGCCGTTCTGCACTTTTCTACAAAATTGGTGGGATTTGCGATAAAGGGTATCATGGATCGCAGGGCGCGTCAAGATGGTTTTGCAAATTTTATTGCAGTAAAGCAGTGATAGTAGGACTTTTTAAAGACTGTGATTCCTTCAAATCATTTGACACCGGCGGCTTCTATGTTATAATGGACACATGAAGCTTACATACAAGCACCCTTTGTCCCCCCAGAACGATAAACAGGATGGTCCGATATGAACATTTTAGATAGAATCCCGGGCGAAAACGCGCGCAGCTATGCGGTGCGCGTTCTACGTTCCAATATCATTTCTCTGCAGCTCCCACCCGGTAGTATTGTAAGTGAAAACGAAATCTCTACGGCTCTCAACCTTTCCCGCACGCCTATCCGTGAGGCACTGATCGAACTTCTCGCAGCAAGCTGGTGGAAATCCTGCCCCAGAAGGGCAGCTATGTCACACGGATCGATCTGGACCTTGCAGAGGAATCCCGGTTTCTTCGCTGCGTGGTGGAAACTGCGGTCTTCCGTCAGGCTGCGGAGCTGGAGCTCCCCGAACGGTTTTTTTTAGAGATGAAAGACAACATTGCCCAGCTCAAGCTGGCTTATGAAATCGGAGACGGAGACCGCGCCATAAATCTGGATAACGAGTTCCACAAGATGGTTTATGCTGCAGCAGGCAAGCTCTGGACTTTTGGCGTGGTGCGGGAGCAGATGGTGCATTTTGACCGTTTGCGTTCTTTGAATATTCGCGTAGATGAGCCGGAGCATACGATCAAAGACCACGAAGAACTACAGTATGCACTGGAAAAGCATGATCCGGATCTGTGTGATTTTTTGCTGAACCGCCATTTGACCAGACACCAGCTGGTCAAGGCTGCTCTGTTGGAGCGCTACCCGGATTATTTCGTCGAATAAAGCAGAACCGCCCCGGCGCTCACTGTGAGCGCCGGGGCAGTTCTGCTTTAAGGAGAAAGGGGCTTTCTGTGGGCTCAGCCGCCGACGAAGAAGTTCATGGGGACACTGACCAGCGCCGGGAACAGCACCATCAGCAGCAGGATGATGGCTTCTGCCAGCAGGAAGGGCCAGACTGCTTTGACGATGCGCTCCATGTTGATCTTACCGGCACCGCAGGCAACGTTCAGTACGGTGCGACAGGCGGAGTCAGCAGACCCATGACGGTGACCATGATGAACACCACGCCGAAGTAGGCGGGGTCGATGCCTGCCTGCTTGATGGCGGGCAACAGCACCGGGGTCAGGATCATGATGGTGGGGGTCACGTCCATGGAGGTGCCGACCAGCAGCACCAGCAGGCAGATGACCAGCATCAGGACGGTGGGGTGTGCAATGAAGGGGGTCAGGATGTTGGTGACGATGGCGGGGATGTTGGCCACGGTCATGACCCAAGAAGACACCATGGCGGCGGCAGCCAGGAACATGATGACCGAGGAGGATTTTGCGGCAGAGATCAGGCAGTCCAGCACATCGCGAGGCTTCAGTTCGCGGTAGATGAACATACCCACGATCATGGCGTACACCACGCAGATCACGCCTGCCTCGGTAGCGGTAAACTTACCGCTGCGCAGACCAACCAGAATGAACAGGGGCAGCAGCAGCGCCCACAGGCCATCGCGGATGGAGTGCAGGATCTGACGCTTGGTCTGACGGGGTGCGGTGGGCAGGTTGTCCCGCTTTGCAACAAAGAACCAGATCACGCACAGAGCCAGAGACATGTAAACAGCGGGAGCGATACCGCCCATGAACAGCTTTGTAACCGAAACACCGGCCTGCACGCCGAAGATGATCATGGGAACGGACGGCGGCATGATGGGAGAAAGGATGTTGCCGGCTGCAATCAGACCGGTGCTGCGGTCACGGTTGTAGCCCGCCTTGACCATCATGGGGATCAGAATAGCACCCAGCGCAGCGGTAGAGGCAACGGCAGAACCGACCATGGAGGCAAACAGCAGGATGGCAATGATGGACACATAGCCCAAGCCGCCCCGGACGTGACCCACCAGCGAGTTTGCAAAGTTGACGATGCGCTTGGTGATGCCGCCGCGGTTCATGAACTCACCTGCCAGCACGAAGAAGGGAACAGCCATCATGGAGAAGGAGTCTGCACCGGAGAACAGGTTCATAGACAGGATCATGGAGTTGAAGCCGTTCAAACCGAACATCATGCACACACCGCTGAACAGCAGCGCAAAGCAGATGGGCAGACCGATCAGGATACTGCCGATCAGGGCAGCAAGAAAAATTAACAGGATCATGCGTTGTTACCTCCCTTTTCGGTATCGTTCAGCATAGTGCGGTATTCCTCGTCGCTCATGTCGCCGGCGCTTGCAGCCTCGGCAAGCAGCTCCTCGTCCTCGGTGCTGACCGTGACGATCTTGGAGATCTCGGCAGGATGCGTGACAGCATAAAAAATATTGGCGACGGCCAGCACACAGATCGCAACGCCAGTCAGAATACCCAGCGAATACAGCAGCGCATAGGGAATGCCCAGCGCAGCGGTGCGGGCGGCGGTGTTCTGCAGCACCATTTTATAAGAGCCGTGCACCAGCATCATCATCAGAACGGCGATCAGGCTCTGGGAGATGACGTAGAAGGTCATCTGCAGCGGAGCTTTGACCTTGGAAAGTACCATGTCCACGGTCATGTGAGCATTTGCGCGCATGGCGCTGATGGCTCCGATGTAGGTGACAGCCACAAAGAGATAGCGAGCCAACTCCTCAGACCATGTCAGTCCGGAGTTGAATACCATGCGCAGCACCACATTGAGAAAAACGAATAACACCATCGCACCGGTAAGGATGCCGGTGAAGATATCGATGCCTCTAAAAACTTTATCCAGCAGCTTATTCATGATGCCCTCCTCATTCGACGGAATTGACCAGTTCCAGCACGTCGTCCACCCAGTCGTACTGGCTCCGCAGGTAATCGTAGACCGGTTCCACGGCCTGCTTCATCTTTTCGTGTTCTTCCTCCGAGGGGTCGGTTACAGTCAGGCCGGAGTCTTGCATGAAGTGGATATCATTGGCCAGACCCTCCATGTACAGTGTCCATGAATACTCGGCAGCTTCCTTTGCGGCGGTGGCAAAAGCCTGTTGATCCGCTTCGGTCATCTCGCCCCAGAAAACGTTGCTTGCAAACAGCTCCAGTGAAGCAATGATGTGGTTGGTATTGTAGATGTACTTCTGCACCTCATACCAGCCCTCGTTGCGCACTGTGGACAGGGGGTTGTCCTGACCGTCCACCACGCCCTGCTCCAGAGCGGTGAACACCTCGCCCATGTCCATGATGACCACGTTTGCGCCAAGCTCTCGGCCAAACGGACATGAATGGGATTGTTGGGCATACGCAGCTTCTGACCCTTGAAGTCGCCCATGCTGGTCAGCTTGCGGTTGGAGCTGAAGGCGCGCACACCGTTGGGCATCCAGCACAGCAGCTGCAGCGGTTGTGTGGATTCCACTTCCTCCTTCAGATAGTCGCCCAGCTCTCCCTGGTAGCAACGGCTTGCGTGCTCAACATCGCGGAACATAAAGGGAAAATCCGGCGAGGACATTTTAGGCGTCTCAGACACATGCCGGTGCCGACAACGCACATTTCCACAATGCCGGTTTTGGTGTAGTCGTATACGACCTTTTCGCCGCCCAGCACGTTAGAGGGGTACAGCTGGATTGAGTAACGCCCCTCCGTCTCTTTTTCCACCTGAGGGATAAATACTTCCTTTAATGCCTGGGCAGCAGGAGTGGTGTCTGCCACGCACATTGCAACTTTGACCAGTTTGCCGCCGGTGGTGCTGTCACCGCTGCCTGCGCAGCCGGTCAGGGAGGCTGCACCCAGCGCTGCCAGCGTAACGGCACTACGCTTGATGAACTCTCTACGCTTCATGTGATGTTCTCCTTTCAAACGGACTCCTCTTCGTAATAAATGTAAGACATCCTATAACGGATATCAATAAAATGGGCGCTGCATCAGTGTACTGCGCTCTGTGTACTTGTATATTAGTATACTTTTCAAAGAAAATCAATTGATATTCACGACGAAAAATGCACAATTATCTTGTATAAAACGTCGAAAAATCGGTAAAATGAAGATTGCATATTGACTTCGAGACCGGAATGGACTATTTTAAACATGAACTTGTATGTAAGCTGCCGGCTGGAAATTCGAAAGAACCGGGCGGTAATACGTACTTTGTTGTCCGACACACTTTTTGTTATAAAACAGCATGCGGCTTTTGCTCCGCAGCACATGATTTATGGAGGTTACTTGTATGAAAGCTGTTCAGGTTGTAAAGCCCGGTGAACTTCATGTGATCGATATGGAAAAACCCCGTATCGACCCGGTAAACAATGTTCTGATCAAGATTTCCGCATCTGGCATCTGCGGCTCCGATGTTGGCATTTATCAGGGAACTAACGCAGCGGCCACCTATCCCCGCGTCATCGGCCATGAGATCGTGGGTTACGTTGTAGAAGTCGGTGAAGGCGCTACCAAGGTCAAGGTAGGCGACCGCGTGATCGTGGATCAGGTGGTGCCCTGCGGCCACTGTTACGCCTGCCGCAAGGGCCGCCCCAATGTCTGCGGCAACTTGCGCGTGCGCGGTGTCCATATTGACGGCGGCTATCGTGAGTACATGGCTGTGCCAGACAAGGACTGCTATCTGGTGCCTGATATGTTGACCGATGAGGAAGCCGTCATGATCGAGCCGACTACCATTGCCGTGCAGTGCTGCTCCCGCGCACAGATCGAAGAAATCGACGATGTGATGATCGTAGCTGCGGTGCACTGGGAAGCAGCATTCTGCGCATCGTTAAGTTGTTCCATCCTCACAGCATTATCGTCAGTGATATTGATGACGCAAAGCTGCAGGAGGCGCTGGACAACGGTGCAACTTACGCCATCAACAGCCTGAAGGAGGACGTTCCCGCTCGTGCCCACGAGCTGACCGGCGGCTATGGCCCCACAGTGACCATTGACTCGGCATGCGTCAAAGGCAGCCTGCTCACCGCCCTGCAGTCCACCGGCAACGCCGGTCGTGTGATCACCATGGGCTTTGCCACCCGCCCCGATGAGGTGAACCAGTTTGTGATCACCTCCAAGGAACTGGACGTGCGCGGCAGCCGCCTGCAGAACCGTAAGTTCCAGCAGGTCATCGATCTGGTCAATGAGGCAAGGTGGACCTGCGCGGCTCGGTCTCCCACACTTGGCCCATGGAAAAGGCACAGGAAGCATTCGACTTCGTGCTCAGCCACGACCCCTCCTACCGTAAGGGCGTGCTGACCTTCGGGCGCTAAGCAAACGATAAAGAAAAGGGGCTGTTGCATCCGGTGCAGCAGCCCCTTTTCTGTTATCTGCCCAGAACAAAACAACAACGCCCCGCGCTGCAATTGAAGCGCGGGGCGTTGCGTTATAAAGTTTTAGCGGGCCAGAGTGTACTTGTGCAGGGTCTTGCGCACTGCGCCGTTACCGGCGTACAGCTCCTTGACCATGCCCTCGATCTTCTCGCCCAGACCAACGGCGTACAGGTCCACGCCGAACACGTCGGCACGGCTGTACAGAGCCTTCAGGCAGCTGAAGTCCTGCTCACCCTCCTTGACTTCCAAGGGGTTGACGATAGCCTGCAGCTCAGCCAGCAGCGGATCGGGAGAGATCTCGAAGGGCTGGCCGTTGTCGTCGATGCCCTTCAGGTAGCGGGCATAACCTGCCAGCACCAGCGGGATCAGCACGAGGTTGGATTTGTCCAGACCGCGCTCCTCGTAAGCCTTGATGGTCTCACCGAAGCGGATAGCCAGCTTCTGAGAGGTATCGGTAGCGATACGCTGGGGAGCATCGGGCATGAAGGGGTTAGGCAGGCGGCGGTTGATGACAGCGCCGATGAACTCGTAGGGGTTCAGCACGCCGGGATCAACGACGACGGGCATAGCCTCGATATAGCCGATCTTCTGGATAAAGGAGCGCAGATCCTCGTCTGCCATCTCGGCAGAGATGAGGGTGTAGCCCAGCATGCAGCCATAGATGGACATGGCAGTGTGCAGGGGGTTCAGGCAGGTGCAGACCTTCATCTTCTCGATCTTGTCCACGGTCTCGCGGTCGCAGTACAGCACACCGCCCAGCTCCAGCGGAGGACGGCCATTGGTGTAGTGATCCTCGATGCACAGGTACTGGGTCTCCTCGGCGTTGACGAAGGGAGCGGTGAAGGTGTGCTTCTCGGTAACGATGGTGTAGTTGTCCTCAAAGCCATCGTTTGCCAGCATCTCCTGCACCTTTGCGTCCGGGCGCGGGGTGATCTTATCGATCATGCTCCACGGGAAGGTGACCTTGCTCTCGTCCTGCACATAAGCCAGGAACTCGGCGGGCACCAGACCCTGCTCCACCCACTTGGCAGCATAGGCGTGGACAGCGTTCTTGACCTTATCGCCGTTGTGGGAGCAGTTATCCATGCTCTGGACGGTCAGGGGCAGCTTGCCGGCCTTGAAGCGCTCGTACAGCAAAGCAGTGACCTTGCCCATGGCCAGCACGGGGGTCAGGCCGCGCTCCAGATCAGCAGGAGCAACGCCGTAGCCCTTCTCAGTGATGGTGAAGGAGATCATCTGCAGACTGGGGTTCTGGAAGATCTCCACCAGACGTGCCCAGTCCTCGCCGAAGGAGTAGTCAGCCTTCAGGCTCTCGGTAACGGAAGCCACCACCTTCTTCTCGATCTCGCCGGTGGACTTCAGGCAGACCAGCAGGCTCATATTGTCGTAGGGACGATAAGCCTTGTCGATGATCTCATAGTCAAAGCTCTCGGCCACGATGACACCGCGGTCATACTTGCCGGTGTTCAGCGCATCGTTCAGGATGGCAGCCGGGAAAGCGCGGAAGATGTTGCCTGCGCCGAAGTGCACCCAGGTGGGTTCGGCGTGGGTCTTGGCCTTGACAGCTCGATATCGAATTTGGGCAGCTCATAGCCCTTCTCTGCCCACTCGGCGGACAGATTGCCGTTTTTGATCTCAGACAGCTTCATATTTATCAGCCCTTCTTTTTCTCTTCATCCAGACGATCCAGCAGATCCCAGACACCCAGCATGTACTGAACGCCCAGAGCACGGTCATACTTGCCGTAACCGGGGCGGCAGCTGCCGGGGCCTTCCTCCCACAGCTGACGGCCGTGGTCGGGACGGATGTAGCCTTCAAAGCCGCAGTCATGGTAAGCACGCAGCACCTCGATGATGCCGGTCTCGCCGCAGCAGTCGCGGTGAGCAGCCTCGGAGAAGTCGCCGTTGGGGAAGTGGTGGATGTTGCGGATGTGACCAAAGGCAATGCGGTCGCAGTGCTTGCGCACGATCTCGGCACAGTTGTTGTTGGGGTTTGCGTTCAGGCTGCCGGTGCACAGGGTCAGGCAGTTGTACGGATCATCCACCATGCTCAGGAAGCGGTCGATGCTCTGGGCATCCACCAGCAGACGGGGCAGGCCGAAGATATCCCAAGGAGGATCATCCTGATGGATAGCCATTTTGATGCCGCACTCATGCAGGTGGGCATCAGTGCTTCCAGGAAGTACTTCAGGTTTTCCCACAGCTTTTCCTTGGTCACAGGGGCGTAAGTTGAACAGCTCGTCCAGCTTTGCCATGCGCTCCGGCTCCCAGCCGGGGAAGGTCATGTTATACTTCTCAGTGAAGGACATGATGTACTCAGCCATAGCCTTGTAATCGCCCTTGATCTTGTCCTTCTCATAGAACAGTGCAGTGGAGCCGTCGCCCACGGGGTGGAACAGATCAGTACGGTCCAGTCGAACACCGGCATGAAGTTGTAGCAGATGACCTTGACACCGAACTTGGACAGATTGCGGATGCACTGCTTGTAGTTCTCGATGTACTTGTCGCGGGTGGGCAGGCCGATCTTGATGTCATCGTGGACATTGACCGACTCGACCACGTCCATGTCGAAGCCGTAAGCGTGGATCTGATCGGCTACCTTCTGGATCTCGTCGATCTCCCAGATCTCGCCGGGCATCTTGTCGTGCAGCGCCCAGACGATGCTGGTCACGCCGGGGATCTGCTTGATGTCGCTGAGGGTGACGGGGTCGTTGCCCTCGCCATACCAGCGCCAACCCATTTTCATAGGCATAGAGAAGTTCCTCCTTAGAATATAATCCTGTCAGAAATAGGCGGTACAACAGGATGCTGCACCTGATTGTCTCTATTCTAATATACAAGTTATCGCTTTTCAATTGGATGATTAGACAGATAATTTGGTAGTTAACTAGACATAGTGCATAAAAATGGATATATATTTGAGAATATTGCCTTTTTCTTACATACAAGATGAAGGGTGAAAAGTGCATTGTATTACCTCTTAAGCCTTCCGTGGTCACACCCTAGTGATAGGTAGTGCTCCATCTCCCTCTCAGCACCATCTGGGCATACTCCAAGGGCTTGTTGTATAGCGCAACCAATCCAGTTCCGCCCGCTGTGCCGGGGCGTTTCCGTATTTGTCCTCCACGGCGATGCAGTCGATGGCAAGAGTGGTGCATGACATTCACAAACGTAGCAATGGCCAAACCCCTTTAGCATATAATATGATTGAGTGCTTTTACATTTAAGCGCTTGCACTTACATCTTTTTGTGATATAATAAAGCTAGAGGATAGCGGCGTTGACCAGCTATCGGTGGCGATGAAGCAGTGGACTGGTTCGGTATCAGCCGATTGTGGAGCCAGACCGTGGGTTGAGCGTGAACCACAAGCCGAATAGATTCGATGAATCGAAAGAAAAACGCTTAATAGGAGCCTTGCCTTTCGGCAGGGCTTCTATTTTTTTGAGGGAAGGTGAAAATGTGCATGACGAAAAGCAGGACATTCTGTACCGGGCTGCGGCTGTCTGGAAAGAGCTGACCGGATATCACTACCGGCTTACATACGGCTACAAGGGTGAACTGCACCAGATCAATCTGACCTTTTCACCAGAGGACTTTCCGCATCTGGCGGGTTTCCACTACCTGAAAGACCTTGCACTGCCCCGGTACAGCCCGCGCAAAATGGTGGATATGATTCTGTCGGGCAAAATCACCCATGAAACCGTGCGGAAGGGTGCGCAGTATCGGGAACTGGTCGAGCCGCGTCTGATGGCACTGGTGCGGCTGAAGGAAATTCTGGAACAGGACTTCGACCTGTTCTCCTATGTGCCGCGTTTTTATCCTTTCGTCACCAAGATCAAGGCAGACTATCTGATTTCCAGCCAAGGTGAACCGACTGCGTTTGTGTTTATCATCAAGGAATCCCCTTCCGGCGATGCTGTGTGCGACTTTTTGTGCTGCTCCGCTTTTGAAAAAGGTGACCGTGACTACCGCACGAACCAGCGTTCCCGTACCTGCTCAAGAAGGAACGGGTGCAGGTCGAAACCTCTGACACGGTGGTGCTGTACGACCGTCTGCCAAAGAATCCCGAATAACGAACGATGCCCACCAGCTTATGAAAACCATAGGCAGGTGGGCATCGTGTTCTTTATGGGGTGTAGTTAATCCTCCAGCCTGCTGTGGTCGCAGCCGAGGGAAAGATACTGCTCCATCCCCCTCTCAGCACGAGCTGAGTGTACTCCAAGGGCTTATTGTACAGCAGCCAGTCCAGCTCTGCTCGCTGTGCCGGGGTGCTGCCGTACTTGTCCTCCATGGCGATGCAGTCGATGGCAAGAGTGGTGCCATCCTCGAACCGGGCTTCCACCCGGTTGGTATCCATATTGTAGCGGCAGGAAAGCAGTTTGTTCATGGTGAACCTCATTTCTATATCAAACGGTGTCTGTTCGGATGTCCTAAACCCTGCCATAAAACCAGTGGTTGATTTGTCCATTGGGCTTTGTTTTGCCCGTCTGCACATTTTTGCACACTTTTGCACACCTGAATAGCTAGATAACGGTTGCAAAGCATTACACTGTATGCAAATAATGCAGTGTATGCAAAGGTGTGTTTTGCGATGATACGATAAAAATAGCGTTTCTTCGAACTTTTGAAATTTGACGAATGATGCACCTTGGATTCTTTTAATCAGAGGGCCAGGGATTCGAGTTCCCTCGAGCGCACCAAAAGGACGATAAATCGTTGAGAGAAACGGTTTGTCGTCTTTTTTGTTTTATATAGGCTTTTTGGGCTTGTACCTATGATTTTTTCAAAAAATTTAGAGGTCAGAGGTACAAAAATGAAGAAGATTCAGAAGAATGCAGTCCGGTTTGATAATCTAAAGCAAGATTTTTTGGACGACAAGAAGTATTCTGGCACGGCAGAAGCCACGTTGAACGGCTATCGGTATGATATTACACGGTTCTTGAAGTTCCTTTCAGATGAACAGTTAGCCGTGAATGAGGCAGGATTCAAGCGGTATGTTATCCACTTGACGGATAGCGGAATGACTGCAAACAGCGTCAACCACTATATCCGTTCGGTGAAAGTGTTCCTTTACTGGTGTATGGAGCAGGACGAAATAGCACCGTTCAAAATCAAGATGGTAAAGGCACAAGAAACCATCAAGGACGTTTACACGCAGGAAGAACTTTGTGCGCTGATTCAGCCGCCGAAACGTGAGGACAGCTTTGTTGTCTGGCGCAGTTGGGCTATCATCAACTTTATTTTGGGAACAGCAGCACGAGAAGCAACAGTCTGTGAAATGCAGATCCACTTTACCGTTTTATAGCAATTCAACTTCTTCATGCAACAGCAACAGCGTTGAATTGCATATCGCAAATTGCTGTTTTAACGTTCCACTAACTTTTTGCCTTGCGATCAAGAAAGCGCTTCTGCTAAACACTCTACATTGAAAATACAACCGTACACTGCTATAATAAAATTGTGATATTATCACCAAAAATTCAAGATGTAAAACGTTTGCGATTAGCAAACATTCAGGAGGAACGCATGGTAACAGGAGCCATTAAAAATAAGGTAGACAAAATCTGGACAGACATCTGGGCAGGCGGCATTACCAATCCGCTGACCGTCATTGAACAGCTGACCTATCTCATGTTCATTCGGTCACTGGACGAGAAAGAGCTTGCCACCGAAGATTTTGAGAACATGGCGGGCGAAAAGATGGAGCACATCTTTCCGGCCAGCGCGGCAGGACAGTCTATGCGGTGGAGCCGCTTCAAGGACAAGGACTCCCGCGAAATTTTCCTGACCATGCAGCAGCGGGTGTTCCCTGCCATCAAAAAGATGAAGTATGGCCGTCTGCCGGACTTTGACGCAAGCGGCGAACTGGTGGAGATCGAGGACGACCCCGCCCGCCCGGACGAGGGCAACACCGCCTTTGCGCGGTATATGGACGATGCCATGTTCCTGATTCCCACGCCGCAGGTGCTGCAAAAGATCATCACCGGCTGGAGGATCTTTACACCCACGACATTGCCGACCTTGATATGCAGGGCGACCTGTATGAGTATATGCTGGGCAAGCTGGCAACAGCAGGCAGAACGGCCAGTTCCGCACGCCCAAGCACATCCGCGACATGATGGTGGAACTGGTGCAGCCCACGCCGGACGACTTGATCTGTGACCCTGCCTGCGGCACGGCGGGCTTTCTGGTGTCCAGTGCGCAGTACCTCCGCGCCCACTACGAGGACCGCATGACCCCGGAGCAGTGGCAGCATTTTGCCGGCCCGATGTTCACCGGCTTTGACACGGACCGCACCATGCTGCGCATTTCGGCCATGAACCTGATGCTCCACTCCATCACGAACCCGGAAATCGACTACAAGGACAGCGTGTCGAAGCAAAACTCCATTTGCAGCAAGTATACCGTTTGCCTTGCGAACCCGCCGTTCAAGGCACTGTGGATGCCGAGAGCATCAACGACGACCTGAAAGCCGTCACCAACACCAAAAAGACGGAGCTTCTGTTCCTTGCGCTCTTCCTGCGGATGCTCAAAACCGGCGGACGCTGCGCCTGCATCGTGCCGGACGGCGTGCTGTTCGGTTCCAGCAAGGCGCACCAGAGCATCCGAAAAGAACTGATTGAAAACCACCAGCTGCAGGCGGTCATTTCCATGCCCTCCGGCGTGTTCAAGCCTATGCAGGCGTGTCCACAGCGGTGCTGGTGTTTACCAAGACCGGCGCGGGCGGTACCGACAGGGTGTGGTTCTACGATATGAAAGCCGACGGCTTCTCGCTGGACGACAAGCGCACCGAGGTGAAGGAAAACGACATCCCGGACATCATCGCCCGGTTCCATAACCTTGATGCCGAAACTGACCGCAAGCGCACCGAGCAGAGCTTCTTTGTGCCCAAAGAAGAAATTGCCGCCAACGGGTACGATTTGTCCATCAATAAGTATAAAGAGACGGAGTATGTGCCGGTGGAGTATCCCTCGACCACGGAAATCCTTGCCGACCTGCATGAGCTGGAAATGGAGATTACCAAGGGTTTGGCAGAACTGGAGGAGATGGTGTGATGGCGAAGTTGGGAGAGGTTTGTACTATTGTATCTGGTTCGACACCAAAAACATCTGTTACGTCCTACTGGGATGGCAACATCAAATGGATAACACCTGCTGAATTGAACGAAGATACTTTTTACATTATGGATTCAGTTCGGCACATTACTGAAGAGGGAAAAGAAAAAACCGGATTGTCTTATCTGCCGACAGGAACAGTCATTTTATCTTCTCGCGCGCCGATTGGCAAAACCGCAATTGCCGGTTGTGAAATGTGTTGCAATCAGGGATTCAAGAACCTTATTTGCTCAGATGCGATTTATAATGAATACCTCTATTTTTTCTTGAAATCAAAAACAGACTATCTCAATTCGTTGGGACGTGGTGCGACTTTTAAAGAAATTTCTAAATCCATCGTTGAAAGCATTGAAATCCCGTTACCTGAAGTAAACCAGCAGAAAGAAATTGCAGAAAAATTCAAGAAGTTAGAGCAGTTGATTTCTCTCCGTAAGCAGCAGCTTTCCAAATTGGACGAGCTGGTAAAGGTACGGTTTGTGGAGATGTTTGGAGATTTTGAGTTTAATCCCAAAGAATTTCTGGTGTATCACTTATGTGAACTTTGCGATGTTGGGTCGAGTAAACGAATTTATCAAGAAGAACAAAGTATAAGTGGTATTCCTTTCTTAAAAGTGGCGGACTTGAACGAGCTGATTGATACGGGAAAATATTCATGTTCGACATTTATTCCTCTTGAACGATACGAACAGCTTTTGCATAAAGAGCTAACACCCACAGAAAATGATATTCTTATAACTTCAAGAGGAACTCTTGGAAAGTGTTATATCGTTCAATCGGATGATGAATTCTATTTTCAAGATGGCATGATTAGCTGGCTCTCCAATTTTAGTCCGAAAGTTTCAAGTATTTATATTTCATATTTGTTTGCGCAACCATATATCCAAAAACAAATTGAAAGTCTGCAAGCTGGCTCGACAGTGGCATACTTATCGATTGCGATGTTGAAGAAAATAAATGTTATTTTGCCGCCTAAAAAACTTCAAGATGATTTTGCCGCTTTTGTAGAGCGTGTAGACAAGCAGAAGCAGACCGTACAGCAGAGCCTTGAAAAGTTGGAATTGATGAAAAAGGCACTGATGCAGGAATATTTTGGGTAACTCCCTCAGTCACCTTCGGTGACAGCTCCCTCTGGGAGGGAGCCTTTATGTGGTGGTAAGGCAAAAGCCTCCCTCCTAGAGGGAGGTGGCGCGGCGTTAGCGTGACGGAGGGAGTTCCAGAAAGGAGCGCGTCCAGATGTCATTGCCATATCAAGGAAAATTGATCCCTCGTGCAAAAGAATTGCGCAAAGACGCAACAAAACAGGAAAATCATCTCTGGTATGATTTTCTGCGCAGCTATCCCGTGCGGTTTCAGCGTCAGAAAACGATTGATGGCTTTATTGCGGATTTCTATTGTCACGTTGCAAGGCTGGTCGTGGAAGTGGACGGTTCACAGCATTATGATGAGCAGGGACTGGCATACGACAAAGAACGCTCCGCCATTTTTGCCGAATATGGTGTGAAGGTGATTCGGTTTTCTAATCTGGAAATAGAGCAGAGCTTTCAAGAAGTTTGCAGTGCAATTGATTTGGAAGTCAGGAAGCGGGTTCAGGAACTGGAAGATACTCCCTCAGTCAAAGCCTAGCGGCTTTGCCAGCTCCCTCTGGAGGGAGCCTATAACGTAGAGGTAAGGTAAAAGCCTCCCTCTTAGAGGGAGGTGGCACGGCGCAGCCGTGACGGAGGGAGTGGTGGAGACTGGAAGTGCTGGAATTGGTGAAAGAGCACGGATGCAGGAATATTTTGGGTAACTATGGATGGAAAATTGGAATCAGACTCATAGATGGAGGTAATAGAATGAAAATGGTTGATGATGAGATAATAAAAATGCTTCAAGAAAAAGTAGCAAAAGGAGAGCTTCCCCCGATTTATGCTATGCCTGATGCAGTGGAAGCAATGATTGAGCATGACGAGAAGGTGAAGCAGCAAAAAGGATGGATTGAAAAGTATCCTCTGATAAAAACAGGGAAAGTACCGATTGAAAATTTTAATGATAAGGTATTACCCAAATTATCAAAAAAAGCAGTTGATTACGGATTTCAGATTTTACTGATACAGTTGGTAGCTGAACTTGACATTACAAACGAAAACATTGTTGAATATTGTGATCTTTGGAAAGAAATACGAACCAAAAGTGGACGTTTTTTGATTGAAAACAGCTATTTGAACTTTAAAGAAAGCCATCTTGGGAAAAGTATAGTTCATGATTTGAAACATTTTGCTGATATGATGATTTCCATTGTATGGACACTTTCTCAGGAAGACGTTGTCACGAAAGTGGAAATTGATGGCATTGGAAAGTATTTGAAGAATAAAAAATCTTTGGGATGTTTTTCCGAATATGTCGATTTTTTGACCGTGCTTAATGAAATGGATAACACACAAAAACATGCAGTAACGAATCAGATGGGGATGCTTATTGGAAGAGATGAGCCTTGCTTTCATTGTATTGACTCGAATCATAATAAAGATATTTGGCATGTTGGTGTGAAAAATGTCTCTGTAGCACAGACGATTGAACAATTTAATTCGTTCTATAAATTCTCTATGGATAAGATTTCGGAATTGTGCAGTTGAGATTAGGATATAGTTCTGTGCGGAATGTTGAAAGGAGGCGGTGAAAATGAACTTCCGGCATGATTTTGCTGAAATGGCAAGAGAAGAGTTTAGAAATCTTGGGATGAGTGTTCCAAAAGAATGGGATGATTATGAAATCTGCATAAAGCTCTTTCAGGTATTGCAACGCCATATAAACTCGAATATTCCATATTACGTACTTTATTCAAAAGAACTTTTGCAGAAACTTCCCTATTTACCGGAGTCAGATAGGCGTGAAATTAAGAGGATTGAATGGTGTTTGCGAAATTGTCAGTCGATAACAGAATATATGAGCAGGGACATCAATACGACGTCGATGAGAAAATCGGATTTCATGCTAAAAAACTGGGAAATTTACCATGTTCATCTTGAGAAAGTTCAAAAGAATAAAAAGTGTACAAATCCGCACTTGTTGTTTTTCCAAATAAAAGGGCAGGTTGCTCATTTTATTGATGTGAAAAAACACCCACAGGGGAGCGACTGGTTTGATAGAGATTTACTAGAGATTGTTTATCAAAATTGGCTAATCTGTTAGTATATCCGAATGGGCTAAGGCCGTGTGAGAACTTACCGGATAATCAAATTTACGAATTGACAAAAAGGTGTGTGGCATTTATACCATTTCATGGGGGAGTGCTATTTCCGACAAGTATGGGAGTGATGTCTTCTGGCGACAGTGGAACAGCAGTACGTGCGATTCAATTTATTTTTAATAGTTTTGCTTTGTGGGAAAAACAACTTGAAAAAGATGAGAAGAGGTTAAGAACAGAAATTAACCGAATTCATCATCCAATGCCGGAAAAACTTGATTTTTCGCTAATCATCGAAAAGAACAATTTTGTTGCATATGAAGAGTACGCACAAATAAAAGTAAAAATGTTTGTGGTTCCCTTGCTTCTTCAAAGTGCAAAATAAAGGAAAGGTGATTATATGTCCAACTTCTCCTATCTCTCCACCCGCCCCGAATATTCCTTCTTCGCATCTGCCGCCATCGAGGCTGAGAAAGTGTTCTCCACCTCTCCGGCGATGTGCGCGGTGGGGTGCCGGAAGGCGTTGGAGCTGGCGGTGAAGTGGGTGTATGCGGCAGATAAAACCATCACGATGCCCTACAAAGACAACCTGCAATCCCTGCTGCATGAGCCGAGTTTCCGGTTCGCGGTGGACCGGGATGTGTGGAGCGTGCTGCCCAGCATCGTGATGGCGGGCAATCTGGCGGTACATACGGGACATAGTGTGTCGGCGGCGGATGCAGTGTTCAGCCTGCGGGGGCTGTTCGATTTCATCCAGTGGGTGGATTACTGCTACGGCACGGACTATGTGGAGCGCTCCTTTGATGAAACAGCCATCCCCGGCGAAAAGGTAACGCTGGACGAAAAGAAGATCCGGGAGCAGGAAAGCCTGCTGACCCAGAAAGATGTCGAACTGGAAGCCTTGCGCAAGCAGGTGGAGAGCCTTTCGGCGGCGTACACGGCCAGCAAACAGCAGAACCAGCAGAGCCGCAGTTTCACCGCCGCCGACCTGACCGAGGCCGAAACGCGGCGGAAGATCATCGACATCGACCTCAAGGCCATGGGCTGGAAATTCACCGGGCCGGACGCCGATGTGCGCACCGAGTACGAAGTGGACAACATGAACGGCGTGCTGGGGCAGAAGGGCTATGCGGACTATGTGCTGATGGGCAAGGACGGCTTGCCGCTGGCGGTCATTGAAGCCAAGCGCAGCACAAAAGACCCCAACATCGGGCGCAAGCAGGCTCAACTTTATGCAGACTGTCTGGAGCAGAAGTTTGGCCGCCGTCCGATGCTGTTTACCACCAACGGCTACACCACCTATTTCTGGGATGAGCAGAGCGGCCCGCAGCGTGCTGTGAGCGGGGTGTTCTGCAAGGACGACTTGCAGAAACTGATGAACCGCCGCACCGAGAAAAAGCCGCTGGACACCATCGAAATTGATGATAAAATCACCGACCGCTACTATCAGAAAAACGCCATCCGGGCTGTCTGCGCCCACATCGCGCAGGGCTTCCGGCGCAATCTGCTGGTCATGGCTACTGGCACGGGCAAGACCCGCACCGCATCCAGCCTGACCGATGTGCTGAGCCGGGGCGGCCATGTAACCAACGTGCTTTTTCTGGCGGACCGCACCGCGCTGGTCAAGCAGGCGAAGGACGACTTCAAAAAGTATCTGCCCGACCAGTCGCTGTGCAATCTGTGCTCCTCTAAGGACGATAAGGCCGCGCGCATCGTGTTTTCCACCTATCCCACCATGCTCAACGCCATTGACAACGCCAAGACCAAGGACGGCGCGCCGCTGTTTTCGCCCGCCCACTTTGACCTTATCATCGTGGACGAGAGCCACCGCAGCATTTTCAAGAAATACCGCGCCATTTTTGATTATTTCGATGCGATTCTGGTGGGTCTGACCGCCACCCCGAAAACCGATGTAGACCGCAACACCTACGACTTTTTCGAGATGGAACATGGCATCCCCACCTACGCCTACGATTACGATACGGCGGTCTACACCGACCATGTGCTGGTGCCTTACTACAACTACGAGGTCAAGACGAAATTCACAGAAGAGGGCATCCACTACGACCAGCTTTCACCGGAGGATAAGGCTCGCTACGAGGACGATTTTGCCGAGGACGACACCCTGCCCACCTTTATCCCATCCGAAAAGCTGAATAAGTTCATCTTCAACGCCAACACCGTGGACACGGTGCTGCAAGACCTGATGGAACGCGGCATCCAGACGGCGGGCGGCGACCGCATCGGCAAAACCATCATCTTTGCCCAGAACAAGCGCCACGCGGAGTTTATCCGGGAACGCTTTGGCAAGCTCTACCCGCAGCTGGAGACCCAGCACCCGGGTTTCATCCAGCGGGTGGTCTGCGATGATGCCTATGCACAGTCCATCATTGACGACTTCAAACAGCCGGACAAGCCGCCGTTTATTGCGGTCTCGGTGGATATGATGGACACGGGCATCGATGTGCCGGAGTGCGCGAATCTGGTGTTCTTCAAAAAAGTACGCAGCAAAACGAAGTCTGGCAGATGATCGGCCGTGGTACACGGCTCTGCCCATCCCTTGCCTGCGTGGATGCCATCGACGGCGAATATACGGGCAAACGGCGGTTTCTGATTTTCGACTACTGCGGCGACTTTGAGTTTTTCCGTCAGAAACCCAACGGCTACGAGAGCGCGGACACCAAAAGCCTGTCCGAGAGCATTTTCTGCAAGCAGGTGCGCATTGCTGCGGCCTTGCAGGATGGAGCCTATGCGGACGAAAACTACCAGACTGGCGTAAAATTTTAACAGAAACCTGCCGTGCCGAAGTAGGAGCGTTGAACCCGGAGCTGGTATCCGTGCGGCTGCACCGGAAGGCCGTGGAGCACTACCAGAAGTCGGAAGCCTTTGTCAGCCTGACCGAAACGGACAAAGGCACCTTGATGAAAGAGGTTGCACCGCTCATCTCGCTGGACGATAAGGACGAGGCCGCCAAGCGGTTCGATAACTTTGTGTATGGCTTGCTGCTCTGTGAACTGGAAGGTCTGCCGGGGCTGAGCCGCGCCCAGAAACAGCTGCGCAATACAGCGGCAATGCTGGAAGGGAAGGCTACCATCCCGCAGGTGCAGGCAAAGCTGCCCTCATCCGGGAGGTGCAGACAGACGAATTTTTGACCTCGCATGATCTTCTCCACTTTGAGGAAATGCGGCAGGAGCTGCGGGAACTCATCAAGTTTCTGGTGGAGGGCGGCGAGGGGCAAAAGCCTGTCTACACGGCCCTTGCCGACCCGGTACTGGAACAGACCGAGGGCAAAACGCTGGATTCCGGCTACGATTTTGGCGAGTACCGGGAACGTGTGAACCGCTACATCATGGAGCACCGCAGCGATACGCTGGCCATCCACAAGCTGACTCAGAACATTCCGCTTTCCCGGGGTGACTATACCGAGCTGGAACATATCTTCACCTGTGAGCTGGGCAGCAAAGAGGACTATGCACGGGAGTTTCGGGATACCCCATTTGGTCTGCTGGTGCGTAAAGTGGCAAAGCTGGACCACGATGCTGCCATGCAGGCGTTTTCAAAATTTATCAACAACGAATCGCTGAATGCAAAGCAGATCGCGTTTGTTCAGAAGGTTATTCATTACATCGAGCAGAACGGTTATGTGGAAAGCAAAGCGGTGTTGATGAAACCACCCTTTGACCAGCCCATTCTGTTTACCCGCCTGTTTGATGGCAAAACAGGCAGTGAGCTGATGGAGACAATCAATTCGGTGAAAGAGAATGCCACCCATGTGACTGCATAAAGTGGTGGAATGTACTAATAAAATACGGTATAATACGCTTGAACGATATTGAACCGAATTGCAGGTGATACCATGCCTTTCCCCCTCGACCATTACATTGAAGCCTCTCATGTTGATTACAAGGAACGCCTTGAAGAGAAAAAGCCGCGCAGCTGGCTGAAATCGGTGTCGGCCTTTGCCAATACCGAGGGCGGACACTTGATTTTTGGCGTAAAGAATGAGCCGCGCGAGGTCGTAGGATTGGAAAATCCGCAGGCTGTGGTGAGCAGATTGACGGAACTTATCAAGGTCCGCATTGACCCTACGCCGCGCTATCGGGTGCGGGAGGTCGAAATAGAGGGCAAGTCCTGCGTTGATCTGGAAGTACAGGACGGCCCGGCGTATCCATATTATTATGCCTTTGACGGTTCCCATACGGCCTATGTGCGGCATGGCGACCAGTCCGAAGAAGCCACCTCACGGGAACTGAACGAATTGATTTTGCAAGGCATGAACCAGACCTTTGATGCCCTGCCCAGTTCTTATCGAGTGGGTGATGTCAGTTTTACACTGCTGGCCGCGACGTTTAAGAATTTGAAAAAAGAGGATTTCGACCTTGAAAAAGACTTGCCCTCCGCAGGATTGGTAACAGATGATGGACAAATCACGAATGGCGGCCTGCTGCTTTGCGATCAGGGCGTTCTGAAGCAATCCCGTATTTTCTGCACTCGCTGGAAAGGCAACTACAAGGGCAGCATTGAAGAAGATGCTCTGGATGACAAGGAATTTCAGGGTGCAAGTCTGATCACGCTGCTGCAAAATGCGGAAGATTTTGTTCGCAACAACAGCAAAAACCCGTGGAGCATCCGTGGTATGACCCGCGAAGAACGCAGTGATTACCCGTATAAGGCCGTTCGTGAGGTGCTGGTCAATGCGCTGATCCATCGGAATTATCAGATTCTTGGTTCGGAGATTCATGTGGAAGTGTTCGATGATCGGCTGGAAATCACTTCACCGGGCGGCATGATGAATGGCCGCAGGGTGCAGGATATGGATATCCGGCATATTCCGTCTATGCGGCGCAATCAGGTGATCTCGGATGTGTTCTCACGGCTTGGCTTTATGGAGCGCCGTGGCAGCGGCATTGACCGCATCCTGAACTCTTATGTGGAAGTAGCCAGAAGCCGACTTTCTACTCAGATTCGGATTTCTTTATCGTCACACTGCCGAATAGAAGTGTCGCGACTCCGGCACAGGTCAGTATGGAAAGTGTGGAGACTCAACCTGCAGAAGTATCGACTTCTTCAAAAAAAGTGGCAACCTCGACCCTAGAAGTGGCAACCCCGCAAGAAAAAGTGGAAACCTCGACCCTAAAAGTGGCAACTTCCCAAGAAAAAGTGGCAACCTCAGAAAAAGAGGATATGGACAGCGAGGTAGCCAATTTCAAAATTCAGCTGAATGAGACTAGCTTTGGAAGCAGAACAAAAGAGAAAACTTTGGGGCTTTTCAAAAGATACAGATACGAATATTCTTTTCATTCCATCAATGTGGCTCAATTCTTCGATGTGAAGATTTCTCGTGCCAATGCCATCATCCGGGATCTCCGTCGTCTTGGCATTGTCGAATCTCCGCAATATGGAGTGTATCAGTTTATAAGAAAGTAGAAAGTAAAATCGCTTTGCAAACCGAAATATTGGCAGAACTAATATTTTATTGGAACGAGTTAATATAATTTGAATTATCATAATCGAAATTATATTAACCACCCGCGTAGAAATGCCCACTCCCCTGAGAACTCCTCAGACGAGTGGGCATTCTTCTTCCTGTATATTAGATTTACCTTTGTGGTCACTCAAACCGCCACCAAGTCATGGATCAAAAATCATTATTTTTCATTTGTCCCAGAGTAAGTGCACGGTTTCTGCACTGTTTTTGCACGGTTTCAAGGGATGCAATGGGCACTCTGACTTGCAAAATACGACAAAGGGTGCAGAAATTGCCGGGCTGAAAATCACGATGCTTTGCGCAAAAACAACGAAAACTCGAAACTTCTAAAATCAGAGTGTTCTGCCCGGTGGGCTCTTTTAATCAGAGGGCCAGGGATTCGAGTTCCCTCGAGCGCACCAAAAGAAAACCCACGATTCACCGTTTCAAATGCGGCTTGAATCGTGGGTTTCTTTTTGTTATATCCGCCCGGCGGAGCTTGAAAAGTGCGACAGAAATGCGACAGCTTCAAAGGGGCTTTGTGCGCATACCGGAGCACCTGCCGGAGGATTTAATTAAAAATGAATGACGTGGGGGCATCTGGCGGGCTGAGGGGACTCTAAACTGTTCTGAACCCTTATCCCACTATGGCCAGCGTGAAAAACGCCGCCGCACGGTTCAACGTGACACCCGAATATGTCCGCAAGCTCTGCCGAACGGGCAAGATCTGCTATACGGCCATCTCAAGCCGAAAGTGGTTGGTCAACATGGACACGCTGGCCCAGTTCTTCGCACAGGGAGAGCCGGTCAGAGAGGATTCGCAGCAGGTCACGAACGGCCTCGTGCTGGACTCAGACATGCTGCTGGATGACCTGATCGACCGCTGGTTTGAGGAATACGCCAACAAGCAGTTGAAGGCCAAGACGCTCTACGATTATAGAAGGATGCGTGGTCGGATCAGCGCCGGACTCGGGCATCTCAAGGAGTCCAAGATCAAACCGGCGCACGTGATGGCGTTCTACAACAATCTGGAAGAGAAGGGTGTTCGCCAGGACAGCACCTACACCGCCACGAAAGCCCTTCTGAAGCTGCTCCCACGTGAACCCGGGTGAACTGGCGAAACAGGCCGGGATCGGTCAGGACACCATGCGGATGGTCTATGCAGGTAAGAACGTCAGCCGAAAGACGGCGGAAAAAGTATCTGCTGTGGTGGGGCTGGCCTTCTCAAAAGCCTTTGTGGAGCATATCCAAAAGAACGGGAAGCTGAACAACAACAGCGTCATCCGCTATCAGGCCATGCTCTCCAGCATCTTTAAGAAAGGTGTCCAGTGGGGATTGATCAACGAGAACCCGTGCTCCCGTGCAGAACATCCCAAAGCGGAGGAAATCGACATTCGGGTACTGACGGAGGAAGAGATTCCAACGCTGCTGGATGCTCTCTCGGATGCACCGCCGCAGTACAGTGTGATCACTCAGCTGGCCTTGCTGCTTGGTGCCCGGCGGGGTGAGATCTGTGCCCTGCGCTGGTCTGACATTGACTTTGAGAAGGGGACGCTCTCCATCAAGCGGACGGTCCAGTCCATCCCCGGGATAGGCCTTGTGTTCAACACACCGAAAACCAGACGAGGCAAGAGATGCCTGCGCATTGGAGCGGATTGCGTGGAACTGCTGCAGGAGTACCGGCGATACCAGAAAGCGGAGAGATTCCGGATTGGTTCAGCGTGGGTGCGTAAGGTCACACTGGAAAATGGCAAAGTGGTGGATAATGATATGCTATTCACGAAATGGAATGATGAGCCGATGGACCCGGATATCATCTCGTCCTGGTTCCCGAAGTTTCTGGAAACACACGATCTCCCATCAATTCACTTCCACAGCCTCCGCCATTCGAATGTCAGCATCCTGATTGCGGCCCACGTTCCGATCACAACGGTCTCTGGGCGGCTTGGACATGCACAGACATCGACAACGCTGAACTACTATGCATCGGCCCTCCAACTCGGCACACATCTTCTTCACAAGGAAGGGGTCGTCCGTGCAATCGGCAGGCTTGTCCTTGGTGGTCAGGATATGAGCAGCCTTGTGGAGCGTTTCGGTTTCACTGCAAAAGGCCCCACACACCGGCACTGGTCGGCATGCAGGGCGTATTTATGATTTGAGGGGAAATTACAGGGCGATCATTGCGTTACAGGTGTCAGCTCATACACACGGTCGAACTGCGCACGGCGCTCCGCCGACAGGTGGTGACTGATGAGGATCAGTGTCAGGTCGGGATTGGTAAGCAGGCTCTTTTCCACAAGGTCGGCGTTTTTCTGATCCAGCGCACTGGTACCCTCGTCCACCAGCAGGATGGAGCGATTGTGAATCAGGGCACGGGCAATGGCGACACGCTGCTTCTGACCGCCGGAAAGATTACTGCCATCCTCACCTACAACAGTGTCAAGGCCATCGGGCATGGCGGCCAAATCTGCGGCAAGGGCACTGCCCTGAATGGCCGCATGCAGCTGCTCTTCCGAGAAATCTTCACCCAGTGTGATGTTCTCCCGAATCGTAGTATTGAACAGGAACACATTCTGCTCAATGTAACTCATCTGTTGCTGGAGCTGAGCGGGTGTAATGGTGTGAATGTCCACATCGTCAAACGAAATCGTACCGCTGTAGTCCGGCAGCCAGCCCAAAAGCAGCTTGAGCAGAGTGGATTTTCCGCAGCCGGAGGGTCCTGTCAGGGCATACTTTTTGCCCTTTTCAAAGCGGAAGGAGGCATCTTTCAGGATGGGCTTTTTCTCATCATAGCAGAAAGAAACTCTATCTACCGTAATGGAGTCTTTCAGCGGTGACATAGGAGCAATCTCTTCCGATTTGGAATCAGTATCGACCGTTGGCAGCTTGCAAAAGTAGGGCTTGCTGGCTGAGAGGGAGAGACGCAAACCGGCCAAACTGTTAAAGCCGTTTGCCACGCCTCCGATCAGATTGACACCACCGGCAAGTGTGCCTGTGGTGACAAGTCCCATGCTGGTCAGCGCAGCAATCAGCACAAGCGAGCCGAGCTGAAGTGCGACGTTGATAAAGCCAATCAACGCCTCCATGCGAGATTTACCATAGCTCAGCTGGCAACTGGGCTTTTCGATGTCATCGCTGATTCTATTTCCCTGCTGGAGAAAGAGATTTCCTCTGCCAAAAAACTGGAGTACGTCAAAGCCTGTCAGAAGGTCCTTCAAATGGTTGATGGCGGCAGTCTGCTGCACACCGCAGCTTTGCCCCAGTAGTTCCAACTTCTTCTGGAACAGTTTTGGGGAGAGCCAAAGGACAACTGCTGTGATCACGGAAAAAACAACCAGCGACCAATGCAAAAAGGCAAGTCCCAAAATGCTGAACACGATCTGCGCAATTCTGCCTACACAGCCGAAGAAGGGAATCCACGCAAGCTGTTCTAATTGCTTTATATCATTGGTCAGCCGGGCGAGATATTCTCCGGTGTCGGACTGATGAAAATCGGTATGGCTCTTGCGCAGGAAGGAGTGATACAGCCCATCTCGCACCGTATTGTTCAAAGCGCGAATTGTTTTGGTCTGACAATGCTCCTGTAAAGCAGTAAAAAGAAAATAGCCTCCCCAGCAGGTCAGATCAACTGCCGTCCAAAAGATAGTACTCCGCAGATCCAGCAATACCACGGCATCAAAAACCTTCATCAAGGCAAGCTGAATCAGAGCCTGAGCACCATAGGCGATGATGGCAAACAAGCAGGTGAGGGCACTGAGCCTCCATTGCTTTTTCAGATAGTGTATCATTGTTTCCTCCATGCGTATGTCAAAGAGCTTAGAATGCATTTCATCTGCTGTTTCTGTATTTTATCACAAAAGATTTCAATTGACCATATCGTCTGGTGTAATAAAAAATTACATGGGACGACAGGTTTGCACAAGAGACGCTTGCACACATGTACAAAATCTAGTATATTACAATTATGGCAATACTAAAGTTTGGAGGGAGCTGCTAAATGCAGAATTACAAATTGGGGGAGTATATCCGCCAGCGGCGTTTGGATCTCGGGTTGACACAGGAGCAGGTCTGTGCAGGCATTTGTGAATCCGTTACATTGTCCAGATTTGAAAACGGAAAACAGACCCCCAGCCGAAATCGAATCAATGCGATTCTGCAGCGCCTTGGTCTGCCGGATGACCGATATTATGCGTTGGTAACACCGGAAGAACTGGAAATAGAAGCACTCAAGAAGGAAATTGTTTCCTGTAATGCGCTAAAGTGCGTTGAGGAAGGCTTTGACAAAATAAGTCGGCTTGAGAAAATTGTAAAGCCGGATGATCAAATCACACAACAGTTTATTCTTCGATCGAAAGTCCTTTTGGGAGGATTGGATAAAAGATATTCAAATGACGAGCGGATTCAAATGTTGTTGCAGGCCATTCGGATGACCATACCGGATTTTCAACTGGACAAAATTGAAGACTTTCTCTTTACATTGGATGAAATGAAACTGGTTAATCAAATTGGAAATGCGTATTCTTTGAGCGGTGACAATGAAAAAGCAGCCGATATTTTCTATCGACTGCTTCAATATATAAGAAGGCATCTTCCGGAAACGGTTACTTCAAACAGGATGCTTCCCTTGGTTTTGTATAATTTTGCCAGATCGTTGGATTTGTCGCAAAAGTATGAGGAAGGCGCAAAGGTGGCAAGATACGGGAAAGAAGCATGTATAAAATATGGACATTATCAGGTGCTTCACTCGTGTTTGGAAATCGAAGCTGAATGCGACTTCTTTCTTGGAAAAAAGGAGGAGAGTGTCGAACGATATCGGGAAGCTTTTTACATTTGCAAAGTCATGGGATATGAAGATGATTTGCAGATTATCCGCACAGAAGCAGAAAAGTATCTGAACATCTTATTTTGAATATCATGTAATGTCGTTCTGCGGTGTGGCGGCATCTGCGGATGGAGTAGGACATTCCGGTTTAGTCCTGTATGTAAACGGTGAATATCGTGATGACTCTGACATTGGCAAGCTGATGCACGACTTCAACTGTACCAGCGCCGATGATATGAATTTTGAGATCCTTGCCGAGAAGACCCGGTATCTGAAGGAAAATCCGAAGGGAGTGAGCGAAATGTGTAAGTGATGGAAGATCTGCGAGATGAAAGCTATGCAGAAGGCCGTGCAGAAGGTCATGCAGAGGTCGGGAAGAACAGGCTCAGATGACGGCGAAGAACCTCTATGAGCAGGGTCTGACGATAGAGCAGATTGCAAGAGCGATTGGCTTCAGCATGGAGACAGCGGAAAAGTGGCTCACGCAGAAAGCCGGATAAGAGAATAACCGGAATGGCCAGTGTATTGTACGATTTGCGTATGGTATGCTGGCTTTTTGTTTGGCAGAAGTCAGAGGCAGTCAGAAGTGGGGTGGGGGTGGTTGAAAATCTGGAGCCGGGGGTCATTCCGGCTGAAGGGAAGAGTTATCTGTTCTCCCAGACCGGGACAAAATATGGTGGCTGTTCAGAGAAAACACGTTGCCACAAAGAAAAAAGGCACCCGACGTTTAAATCGGATGCCCCATTTTGGTTGTTATGCAAAGTTTTTCCAGACGAGATTTCCCCAAGGCTGCATCTGCATGAGACGCTCCGGGTGGGTCAAAATCGCTATATCTGGCAGATGTTCGAAGCGGAGGCCACCCGGCATTACAAACCCCAATGTAAAAAAGCATATGGTTTCATCAGGCGGGCACTTATTTCCGTTTTAGAGTGAGGGTCAAGCTTGTGACAATTTGAAGAAATTGTTCCTTTTCAGATTGATTGGCCACGATTCCAAGCATGACCGCAGCATAAAGAGTCGTATAAAGAAGGACTCCTGCTCCAAATTTCCAGAAGGACCCAGCTGGTTCTATTTTAAGCTGCTGCTTCAGAATCAGTGCACTCATTGTCAACAAAACTGCAGTAATGATGACCGGAGCTGTTTCTTTCCAGAATTTTTTGATATCCAGACCAGCTTTTCTCTGGAAATACCAATTCATAATCAACCCACTGGTCAGGAACATGGAAACACCTGTTGAAAGTGCGGCACCTACAATTCCAATCAATTTTGTAAACAAGACAGTTGTTACAATATTCAGGACAGCGCTCAGGAAATAAATCTTTGCACGAAAGCCATACTGTCCCTTGATCTGCAGAATGCAAAGTCCGAGATTCTGCGCCAGATCGATGGAAAATGGAAGCATGACGATGATTGCAACCCAATAGGCTTCTTCGTAGCCTTCTCCGACCCACAGCAGCAGAAATTCACGCCCGAAAACGATGAAGCCGGATAAAACCAGAAGAATGATGTAGAAGGTGATCCGTCCTATCCGGATAAATAAATCTGATGCTTTCTGCAGACCGTTTTCTTCCTGATACAAGGCGCTGACTCTGGGATAGAAAACACCTGAGACCTGTGTGCCAAACTGCATATACATAGAACAGATTTGTGAACCGACAGAATAAACGGCAACGACTACGGTGTTGAACATCCGTCCCAGAATGATCTGATCTGTTTTCCAGAAAATCTGATCCGCAATGCTTCCGAGCAGGATGGCCGCAGAAAGGCCGAGGATGCTCTTCACAATCCGGGAATCTTTGGGCTGTTTTGTGATCTGGATTTTTAGTTTTCGGGTCACATAGCCATACCGAATTCCAATGGTCAGGAGGTTTAGAAGGACGATCACCGCCGAGACTGTGATTGCATACGGGATCCGGCTGACGCACAAAATGACCAGAAGCGGTTGTATGATCTGCATCAGGATGGATAATATCCGCAAAAAGGTGTACTTCTCGTGCCCGGTAAGAATGGTCAGGTAAACCGAGCCCTGCAAGGTGAAGGTCATATTTGCGAACAGAAGGATCAGAATAGCAATGCTTTCGTTCAGTTCCGAGGTACTGAATGAACCGGCGTAGAAGCTCCGGAAAGCAAACACCACAGCGATTCCGACCAGATCCAGAATGAGTGCCAGAAAACGATAGATGCTTCTTGCCATCGACAGGGTCACAGCGGCTTCTTCATGGTCGCTGCGCCCCAATGCATTGCAGTAGTTTCTTAGAATGCCAGTTGACACACAGGATTCAAAAACGGTGACGTAGGAAAAGAACGAGCCGACGATCTGATATAATCCATACTCGCTTTGTCCAAGGAAGTGAAGAAGGACCGGGACGTAGATTATATTAACGGCTACGCTAAGGAAAACTTGAATATAAGATAGTATCGCACCTTTTTTTCGTTCAGTCATAGTTTGAAACCTGCGCCACATACTTTTTTATATGTGTTTTTGTCATTTGTATTCTTTAAGTAAGCTCATCAGTATTTCTTCGAATCTTTTTGCACTTTTTGTAGTGGACATGTTTGAAACGGAAGTCCTTGCGGCTTCGCCTATTTCAGAGACAAGATTGGGATTGCAAACCAATTCGCTTAGCTTATTGATGGCCTCGTTTTTATTTCGTGGATCTTCAAGGATAATGCAGTTGATCTTGTCTCTTCCGATTTCCTTTATTACACCAGAGTCTCCGGCAATAACGCAGCATTTTTGAGCCATTGCTTCCATAGCAGGAAGTCCCCATCCTTCATATATGCTTGGAACGTAAAAAATATTTATATGCGCATACAGTTTGACAAGAACTTCTCTGGATGGATTTTCCACAAATATAATTTGTTCATCCCATTCAGAAGGCTTTTTGAACCCAAAAGCAACTAATTTGACATGCGGATATTTTTTCTTGATTTGATACAATACGGATATTCCAAGAGTACAGTTTTTTATATCATCTCCACGAGAGCTTCGATAAGGAATTCCAATTGTAATAATCGATTCAGAAGGAATCTCTTTTTCAACAGGAGTTAAAAAACAGTCTTCAACTCCGTTGCAGACTACTTTTGACTTACAACCAGCCTCATTGAAAAGACGATCGTGTAATGCGGTGCTTACAGAAATATGTTCATCAAACGCCAAACGATAACTTTTCAGGACCTTAATATTTAACTGTGGGCTTCCCCATGTCTCGAATCCCTGAATAAAATATACTTTCTTCCCTTTTTGAGGAGATAAACGATTTACCCAATAGCTGGTCAGCCAACTGGTTGCGATTGTAACATCTGCATCACGCACGGTGAAATTACTGATTATGAATGGGAACTTCAAATCGAACCTTTTTTCGAACCATCGACCCTGTAAATCATGCGAACAAATCAACCGTATGATTGCTTTTGGAAACAAGATTTTTTTCCAACCAACGTATGAACCACAAGCAGGTACATAGCACACAACATCGTGTCCGTATTCGGTAAGAGCATTCATGTATTCAAATGCTACCCGAACCCCACCACAGTTTCCGGCACCAGGCAAAATTAAATTTATTTTCATAGACTAGTTACCCTACTACAGATAGAAAACCAAATATAGAATTGTTTTTAAATGCTTCGTAGATAATGGAAAACGAATTTTCATAAACGAAAAGTCCAAGCAAAAGAAATGCTGTAAGGATAATATACGTAAGCCATGATTTCTTGCTCATTTTCTCCTTTGATACGTCTGAGAGCATGGAATATAATACAACCAAGAGTATTCTCCAGACTCTGTTAAAGGTTATATCATATGTAAAAAACGGAATTAACAACGCTCCACACAGTCCAAAACGGTTACAGTTTGAATAGAAGCATCGTTTGGTATCATTTGTTTCTACTCGGTAAAGTCTTGTTGAAGCAATGTGATTCAAATAAAGTATCAAAAGTGTTATGAAAATTGGTATGACTATTCCAAAACCAGTTCTGGCAGAGAGCCACTGTGCCGCCATTGGATTTGTTCTGCCGAACAGCTTTGGAAATACGTTACATATCGCCAGCATGAACAAGATGATTGTCACCAGCGGGACACACTTTTTTTCGATTTTTGAGGCACCCATAGTGTAATTATTAAAAACAAAATGCTGAATATGACCTCAAAATGAAAGGAAGTCGCAATCGAGCCAATTAACACAAGGATTACTGTTTTGATAATTTTATCTTTTAGCTGATGCGTGCAATTTAAAATCCCCGGCAGAATTGAGATGATAATTGAATCGGCCAAGAAAGTTCTCATCTGAATCAACTCGTGGGAAAAAGGATAAATAAAAAAGAGAGCCATTAAAAGGTTTTCATTACTGGTCAACCTTTTGATTCCTATATAAAAGAGTACACATGAAAATGTGGCAACTGTAAATACGAATGATTCGAAGGACAATCCGTATTGATGGGCTATTTTTGCGACTAAAACAAAACCAGGATATGAAACATCAGTTAGTTTTTGTGTAGCAGCCCACTGAAATTCAAGGGAATAGCTTATATAATCCGCACCCTGAGTTCTGCACCCAATGGAAACGATCATAAAAGACAGCATAAACCACAAAAGAATCTTTGACCGTGGGAAAAGAATTCCGCATGCAATCAGGAGAATCCAAATTATTATAAGCATTTTCGTTCCTCAACATTCCTGCGTAAAGAAGTTCAAAAACCATGTGTCAAGAGTATATTGCTTCCTGTACTGATCTGCCGAAAATCATATGCTAGTTTATAAAATTATAAAGCCGATCACTTGGTCTTTCCCCCATATAAAAATGATTATTTGGATTACTAGAATGCTTTCTTT
>ENA-OQCX01000197-OQCX01000197.1-human-gut-metagenome-genome-assembly--contig:-NODE-197-length-31903-cov-3.399106_pt1 | contig 31903 bp, 32 predicted proteins | sample MGYA00242762_ERZ504587 | MGnify/ENA primary metagenome ERZ504587 (study PRJEB26092, sample SAMD00036337) | human gut metagenome | host: Homo sapiens | study: EMG produced TPA metagenomics assembly of...
TTACATATTAGACAAAAAAGAATGCAGGAGATGGGACTTGAACCCACACGATCTTGCGACCACAGGCACCTGAAGCCTGCGCGTCTGCCAATTCCGCCACTTCTGCATTTGATATAATCAGTCGAACTCGCCGACTGCCTGATTATAATAACCTATGAGGGATGAAATGTCAAGAGTAAAATCAAAAATAGTTTTAATTTTTTGGTTTGTCTTTTCAACTGCAACAATTTACCAAAGAAAAGTTTTTGAGTACAACTGAATTATTTTTAGTGTCGGAATCTGTTGAAAAAACAAAACTCTTATGATACAATCTTGAAGATTTAGATAAAAAGCAGAAAGGGAGATTATATGAAAGCATTTCTGATATTAGAAGACGGCCATGTGTTTAAAGGAACCAGTATCGGTTCAACAAGAGAAGTCATCAGTGAGATTGTTTTTAATACTTCCATGACAGGATATCTCGAAGTAATGACTGACCCATCGTATGCAGGACAGGCGGTCTGCATGACTTATCCTCTGATTGGCAATTATGGTATCTGTTATGAGGACCAGGAGTCCAGGAAGCCTGGATCGATGGTTTTATTGTTCGTGAATTATCCCGTATCCCAAGCAACTTCAGAAGCGTGGATACGATCCAGCATTTTCTTGAAAAACATGATATACCGGGTATCGCAGGTATTGACACCCGTGCTCTTACCAAAATTCTTCGTGAAAAAGGTACCATGAATGGTATGATCACAGTCAACGAAAACTACAACTTAGATGAAATAATCCCCCGCTTAAAAGCATATACAACTGGAAAAGTAGTCGAGAAAGTTACCTGCCGTGAGAAGGACGTTCTCAAGGGCAATGGACCCAAAGTAGCTCTCATGGACTTCGGCGCGAAGCGCAATATCGCCCGTTCCCTGAATGAGAGAGGCTGCCAGGTAACCATCTATCCGGCACTTACACCGGCAGAAGAGATCCTTGCGGACAACCCGGACGGAATCATGCTCAGCAATGGTCCTGGAGACCCGAAGGAGTGTACTACTATAATAGAAGAAATCCGTAAGCTGTATGAATCTGATGTGCCGATCTTTGCGATCTGCCTCGGACATCAGCTGATGGCACTTGCAACAGGCGGAGATACACACAAGATGAAATATGGACACAGAGGCGGCAATCATCCGGTCAAGGATCTTGCGACAGGACGTGTTTACATTTCCTCACAGAACCATGGATATGTTGTTGACTCAGATATCCTGGAGCAGAAGGGAATCGCGAAACCTGCTTTTGTCAATGTAAACGACGGTACCAACGAAGGTATGGCTTACATCGGCAAAAACATCTTTACCGTACAGTTTCATCCGGAAGCCTGCCCTGGACCGCAGGATTCCAGCTACCTGTTTGACAGATTTATGGAAATGATGGGAGGAACAGATCATGCCGAGAAATAAAGATATCCACAAAGTTCTTGTAATTGGCTCCGGTCCGATTATCATCGGTCAGGCAGCAGAATTCGACTATGCAGGTACACAGGCATGCCGCTCTCTCAAGGAAGAAGGCATGGAAGTAGTTCTTCTGAACTCCAACCCTGCAACCATTATGACAGACAAAGATATCGCGGACAAAGTTTACATCGAGCCGCTTACTGTAGAAGTTGTAGAACAGCTCATCCTCAAGGAGAAACCGGACAGCGTTCTTCCGACTCTTGGAGGACAGGCCGGTCTGAACCTTGCAATGGAACTGGAAGAAAAAGGGTTCCTCAAGGAACACAATGTGCGCCTGATCGGTACCACTGCAGAGACCATCAAGAAGGCAGAGGACCGTCAGGAATTCAAGGACACCATGGAAAAGATTGGCGAGCCGGTCGCAGCTTCCAAGGTCGTAACAACCGTAGAAGATGGTGTCGCATTTACCAGAACCATCGGTTATCCGGTCGTTCTCCGTCCTGCTTACACCCTTGGCGGAAGCGGCGGCGGTATTGCCAACAACGAATATGAACTGAGAGAGATCCTCGAGAACGGACTCAGACTTTCCCGTGTAGGAGAAGTTCTGGTAGAACGCTGCATCGCAGGATGGAAAGAAATTGAATACGAAGTAATGCGTGACAGTGCAGGAAACTGCATCACAGTCTGCAACATGGAAAACATCGATCCGGTTGGTGTCCATACCGGTGACTCCATCGTAGTCGCACCGTCCCAGACACTTGGAGACAAGGAATATCAGATGCTCCGTACTTCCGCTCTGAACATCATCACAGAGCTTGGTATCACAGGTGGATGTAACGTACAGTACGCCCTTCATCCGGAGAGCTTCGAGTACTGTGTTATCGAGGTAAACCCTCGTGTAAGCCGTTCTTCCGCACTGGCAAGTAAGGCAACCGGTTACCCGATCGCCAAAGTTGCAGCAAAGATCGCTCTTGGATATACCCTCGATGAGATCCCGAATGCGATCACAGGCAAGACATACGCAAGTTTCGAGCCGATGCTTGACTACTGTGTAGTCAAGATCCCGAGACTTCCATTTGATAAATTCATCACAGCTAAGAGAACACTGACTACTCAGATGAAAGCTACCGGTGAGGTTATGAGTATCTGCCATAACTTTGAGGGTGCACTCATGAAAGCTATCCGTTCTCTGGAGCAGCACGTGGACAGCCTGATGTCCTACGATTTTACAGGACTTGATGAAGACGAGCTGATCGACGAGCTGGCAGTTGTAGATGACCGCCGTATCTGGAAGATCGCAGAAGCGATCCGCAGAGATATTTCCAAGGAATACATCCACAGGATCACCAAGATCGACAGATGGTTCATCGACAAGATCGCGATCCTGGTAGAGATGGAACAGGCACTCAGGACCCAGCCGCTGACAGAAGAACTTCTTCTTGAGGCGAAACGCATGGAATTCCCGGACTACGTGATCGCAGACCTCTGCGGAAGAACAGAGGCAGACATCAAGGCTCTCCGTCAGGGCTACAAGATCACAGCCGCATACAAGATGGTAGATACCTGTGCTGCTGAGTTTGCAGCCGCAACACCATATTACTACTCTGTATATGGCGGACCGGACACAGAAAACGAAGCCGTAGCTACCCATGATAAGAAAAAAGTCCTCGTCCTTGGTTCCGGACGATCCGTATCGGACAAGGTATCGAGTTCGATTTCTGCTCCGTACATTGTACCTGGGCATTCAAAAAAGAGGGCTACGAGACGATCATCGTAAACAACAACCCGGAAACAGTCAGCACCGACTTCGATATCGCAGACAAACTGTACTTCGAGCCGCTGACACCGGAAGATGTGGAAAACATCGTAAATATCGAGAAACCGGACGGAGCAGTTGTTCAGTTCGGTGGACAGACCGCGATCAAACTTACCGAAGCACTGATGAAAATGGGAGTCAAGATCCTCGGAACATCAGCAGAGGATGTTGACGCGGCAGAGGACCGTGAGCTCTTCGATGAGATCCTGGAGAAATGCCAGATCCCGAGACCGAAGGGACATACCGTATTTACCGCCGAAGAAGCCAAAAAAGCAGCCAACGAACTTGGCTATCCGGTACTTGTTCGTCCTTCCTATGTACTTGGTGGACAGGGCATGCGTATCGCAGTCAGTGATGAGGATGTAGAGGAATACATCGGAATCATCAACCAGATCGCACAGGAACACCCGATCCTGGTAGATAAGTACCTGATGGGTAAGGAGATTGAAGTTGATGCGGTATGCGATGGCGAGGATATCCTGATCCCTGGAATCATGGAGCACATCGAACGTGCAGGTATCCATTCCGGTGACAGTATCTCCGTATATCCGGCACAGACTATCAGCCAGAATGCAAAGAATACGATCGCAGAGTACACACGCCGTCTGGCACAGGCACTCCATGTAATCGGAATGATCAACATCCAGTTCATCGTCTGCGGCGAAGAAGTATATGTTATCGAAGTAAACCCACGTTCCAGCCGTACCGTACCTTACATCAGCAAGGTGACAGGAATCCCGATCGTGCCGCTGGCAACCAAGGTCATCCTCGGATACAAACTCAAAGATATGGGCTACGAACCGGGACTTCAGCCGGAGGCAAAACATATCGCGATTAAGATGCCGGTATTCTCCTTCGAGAAGATCCGCGGCGCAGATATCAGCCTTGGACCGGAAATGAAATCACAGGTGAGTGCCTTGGTATTGCAGAGAACTTCAATGAAGCCCTCTACAAAGCCTTTATCGGAGCAGGAATCAAACTTCCGAAATACAAGAACATGATCATCACCGTCAAGGACGAAGACCATGAAGAAGTTGTTCCGATCGCAAGACGTTTCGAGGCTCTTGGATACCGCATTTACGCAACAAGAGGAACCGCCAAAGTCCTCAAAGAAAACGGAATCAAAGCGATCCGTACCAACAAACTGGAACAGCCTGCACCGAACCTTATGGACCTTATCCTCGGACATAAGATCGACGTTGTCATCGACACACCGCCGCAGGGTGTAGAACACCAGAAGGATGGTTTCGTGATCCGTCGAAACGCGATCGAGACAGGTGTCAATGTCCTTACCAGTCTGGATACAGCAGAAGCACTTGTAACCAGCCTTGAGAACACAGACCTTCATAACCTGACACTGATCGACATTGCAACGATCGCAAGCAGATAAATCAGATAAGACATAATAATTTACTGACCGGAGAGACAGACGATGTTTCTCCGGTCTTGTGTATTACAGGAAATCTAAACAAAAGTTAAACTTTGAACGAAAATGCATCGAAAGGTTTACGAACCACGGAAACTGTAATATACTGTATAAGTTCAGAGAAAAGTTCTGGATCAAAAATAAAAACAGAGAGGAAAAGAAACATGAGTGTTTTGGAGTTTATAAAAGTTGTGATTCTCGGCATCGTAGAGGGAATCACAGAATGGCTTCCGATCAGCAGTACCGGTCATATGATCCTGGTAGATGAATTTATCAAGATGGATATGGCCACAGAGTTCAAGGATTTTTTCCTGGTTGTCATTCAGTTGGGTGCGATCCTTGCGGTCGTAGTCCTGTACTGGGGAAAATTGTGGCCGTTCTACATAAGGCAGATCCCGAAGAAAAAGAAAGCGCAGCTTGCCCGCAAGAATCCGGTTGCCCGTATCGCGCTGACTTTTGTTGAGAAATTCTGTGATAAGGACAAATGGATCCTCTGGTTTAAGATCCTGGTAGCCTGCATCCCGACGATCGTGATTGCCCTTCCGTTCAATGATTTTATCGAAGAGAAATTCAACAACTATGTAGTCGTTGCGATCGCCCTGATCGTTTACGGTGTGATCTTTATCCTTGTTGAAAACTACAATAAGAGAAGAAAACCGACCTGTACTTCCCTTGAAGACTTAAGTTTTGCTACAGCGTTCAAGATTGGTATCTTTCAGGTACTGTCTGTAGTGCCGGGAACATCCCGTTCCGGTTCTACAATCATCGGTGGAATCTTTGTAGGAACCTCAAGAACAGTAGCAGCAGAATTTACCTTCTTCCTAGCGATCCCGGTTATGTTCGGAGCCAGCCTTCTGAAACTGGTAAAATTCGGCTTTGCCTTTACACCGGCTGAGATCCTGACACTGGTAACAGGCGTTGTGGTAGCTTTCTTTGTTTCTGTTATCGCGATCAAGTTCCTGATGGGTTACATCAAAAAGCACGATTTCAAGGCTTTTGGATGGTATCGAATCGTTCTCGGTATCCTTGTACTCGGATATTTTATCGGCAGAAATTTCCTTGGATAATTGCTTGATTTGACATTTAAGTAAATCCGTGGGATAATGAACGCGAAAAACAAGAGAGTTTTGACTGTAATTCGTTGCAGTTCAGAAAGGATGGTTGAAAACATGCATAAATCTAAATATATCGCTATGGTCGCAGCGGCGGCTATGGCATTGACACTGGCCGGATGCGGAGGCAAGGGTGGAGAACTCATTGAAGTAACACCGACTCCGATGGCGACACCGACACCTACCGTTGTTCCGGCAACCGTAACACCACTTCCGACTTCCACACCGGCACCGAAGATGATCGGTACCAAGACAGCGCAGGCGAAGTTTATTTATCTGTCAAACAGTCTTCAGAGTGATATCCGTGAACTCTATCTGAGAACTTCCGGAAATGAAGACGGAGACTGGGGCAAGAACCTGATCTCTATGGAGTCTTCCATCAAGGCTGCTGAACAGGTGCAGATGTATTATGGTGGAGAGACTTCTTCCAGCACAACAGAGTCCGGAGACTCATCAGAGAGCACTTCTGACAGTACTTCTGCAAATTATGACATGAAGCTTGTCACAGCAGATGGAAACAGCTATGAGATTTATTCTGTAAACTTTGGAGATATGGAAAAAGCTTCTCTGATGCTTGACGACAGTACATCTTCTGTATACCTGCGTTATATGAGCCTTTCCACAAAGAAAGAAACAGATACAAGAGGAAATTCAGTGGAGACGAGTGACAGCAGTGATGAGAGTTCAGAGGACAGCAGTTCCAGCGACAGTTCTTCCAGTGACAGCAGTTCCGACAGCAGTAGTGATTCCTATGATAACTCTTATGACAGCAACGACGACAGCAGTTATGACAGCTCCTATGATGATTCCAGCGACAGCAGTGATGATTATAATGACGGAAGCTATGATGACAGTTACGATGGCAGCTACGACGGCAGCTATGATGATAGTTCCTATGACGACGGTGGTTATGCTGACGAAGGCTATGACACAGACGAGTCCGGCAGTTCAGACTGGGATTATTAACAAAAAAGAATCTGCCCGCATCCTTAAATGGAGGGGCAGATTTTTTATGTACAAAAATATATATTCTTTATAAATAAGACAGTTCTCCGGTATGAGCCGTGTAATAACAGTTCTGACCGCGGAGTGCAGTCTTGAATTCGTCGGAACGGGTGATCTCGATGAGTGCCTGAAATCCGGGAGAATCCAGAGAAGAGGCCTCCATGACAAGATACATCGGAACTTTGAGAAGTGGAATAAAGTCCAGCTTTCCGGCGTTGAGAACGACAGCTTTTCTCCGATCGCAGTATCACAGTGTCCGTCGATCACTGCAGCAACGGCAGAAAAGTCAGAAACGAATTCTTTCTGATATCCGGATATGGAAGAAGCAGGGATCTGCATTTTCTTAAGCTGTTTATCCAGATAGATCCGGCTGGTACTGCCTTTTTCACGGTTGGCAAGAATGATGTCCTTGCGGGTAAGATCCTGGATACCGGAAATGTCCTTGGGATTTCCTTCTTTAATATATAACCCAAGTGTAAATTCATAGAGTGTAAGCAGTGCAAGTGGGATTCCCGGCAGCAGAGGAGTGATATCTTCTGCAAAAACTCCGGCAGCAGCGGCATGTACTTTCCCGAAATAAAGAGAGTAAAGACCGTTGTAGCTGTTCATATGAGAATGAAGGATCGGCAGTCCCAGAGGATGTGCAGCCATCTGCCCCATCAGAAGCTCCATCACAGAAGGAGCCTGTCCACTGATGATAAGTCCGCTGGAATTAAGGAGATAATCCTTTTGAGAAGAGAACTCTCCGGGCGGAAATCAGGAGAAGCAGGACGCTGTTCGGAATCAGAAACAGTTCCCTTGAGATATTCTGCAAGCTGTTCTTCGCTGATCCGAAGCTGCTTGCCGATCTTTGAGGAGGAAAGTTCCCCTCGTTTGATCAGCTCATATTACCGTCGTCTTTTTGACCCTTAGTCTGTCTGCAACTTCCTGGGCGGTATAGAGTTTATTCATCAATACCAACCATAACGTTAGTAGCCTTGATCACTGCATAAGCGTCAGATCCTACTTCCAGTCCAAGTTCTTCTACTGCAGAGCAGGAAATTGTGGAAACGATGATGTTGCCGCCTCCGATGTCAAGAGTTACGATAGAGTTGACAGCTCCTGTTTTGATGTCGATTACTTTTCCTTTTAACTGATTGCGTGCACTTAATTTCATAAAATTTTTTCTCCTATAAAATATTTTGGGTTTTATTAACATTTTCTATCATAGCACAGGGCAAATCGTTTGACAAGAATAGCCACCTGAGATAAAATAAATAAAACATGGCAAAACCGAACAAAACAGAACAACAATAAACAAAAGGAGAAAAAATATGAAGAAAAAATTAGTTACAGTAATGCTTGCAGGTGTGCTGGCAGCAGGCATGAGCGCAGGAAGTGTACAGGCAGCAACAGCAGATGACGCAAGTGGAGATCTGTATGTATTTATCGCAGCAAGCCTTAACAACGCTATGGAAGTTATCCAGAAGGATTTTAACGAGGAATATCCGGATGTAAATATCCTTTTCAACGCAGACAGCTCAGGAACACTTCAGACACAGATCGAAGAAGGTTCCAGATGTGATATCTTCTTCTCAGCAGCAACCAAACAGATGGACGCTCTGGTAGACGAAGATCTCGCTAAGAAAGATTCCGTAGTAGATCTCCTTGAGAACAAAGTTGTTCTGATCAAACCAAAGGACGGAGAAACCAAGGTTACAGGATTTGAGAACATCACAGACGCAGCTAACATCGCTCTGGCAGGAGAGGATGTACCGGTTGGACAGTACTCCCGTGAGATCTTCAAGAACCTCGGAATCGAAGATGATGTAAACAAGATGGAGATCAACGAAGGTAAAAACGTAACAGACGTTCTCGCATCCGTCAGCGAAGGAAGTAACGAGATTGGTATCGTATACGCAACAGATGCAGCTTCCGTAGCAGATAAAGTTGACATCATCGCAGAAGCACCAGCTGGATCCCTTGAGACACCAGTTCTTTACCCGGTAGGACTGACAGAGGATGCAGAGGCATCTGAGTCCGAAGCAGCGGCAGCAGATGCATTCCTTGCATACCTTCAGACAGATGATACTCTCAAAGTATTCGAAGAGTACGGATTCGCTCCATACACAGCAGAAGAAACAGCAGATGACGCTGAAGCAGAAGCAACAGAGGAAGCTGCCAACTAATATAAAAAATAAAAAGTCAGCAAAAGGGGCGGATCATAGTCTGCCCCTTTTTGCTGATAAAGGGGAAATAATACAATGATGGAATTTTTACAGGATATAAACTGGAGTCCCCTGTGGATATCCCTCAAGACAGGCGTAGTGGCAACTACGATCGCATTTTTTCTGGGAATTTTCTGTGCAAGAAAGATCATGAAACTCAAACCAGGTTCCAGAGCGGTTCTGGATGGGATCCTCACGATGCCGCTGGTTCTTCCACCGACAGTTGCAGGCTTCTTTCTCCTTTTGATCTTCAGCCTCAGACGCTCATTCGGTAAGTTCCTTCTCGAAAATTTTGACTTCAAAGTTGTACAGACCTGGAAAGGCTGCGTCATTGCAGCAGCAGTGATCGCATTTCCGCTGATGTACCGCAACGCCAGAGCTGCGTTTGAGCAGGTGGACGTAAACCTGATCTATGCAGGACAGACCCTGGGAATGAGCGACCGCAAGATCTTCTGGAAGGTCATCGTACCGGCAGCAGGTCCGGGAATCGCCTCCGGAACTGTACTTGCCTTTGCGAGAGCGATCGGAGAGTACGGTGCAACTTCCATGCTTGCAGGAAACATCCTCGGTAAGACAAGAACCGTTTCCGTAGCGATCGCAGCAGAAACCTCGGCAGGAAACTATGATGTTGCCGGTTTCTGGGTTGTGGTGATCGTGGTGATCTCATTCGCGATCGTGGCACTCATCAATATCGTCTCCGGCAGGGGAATGAAGAGCAGGAGGTGGATTTAATGGCCATCCATGTAGAAATAGAAAAAAGCTTTAAGGGATTTTCGCTGAAAACAGCATTCGACAGCAAAAGCTCCGCAACAGGGATCCTCGGAGCATCCGGAAGCGGCAAGAGCATGACCCTGCGCTGCATCGCCGGAATCGAGAAACCGGACAAGGGAAAGATCATCATCAACGGAAGAACTGTGTTTGACTCTGAAAAAAAGATCAATCTCAAACCACAGGAGAGAAGGATCGGCTACCTTTTTCAGAACTATGCCCTTTTCCCGACCATGACAGTAAAGGACAACATCAAATGCGGTTTCGCGGAGAAAAAGGAATTCAGGATGCCAAAGTAGCAGACTTTGTTAAGAGATACCACCTCGACGGACTCGAAAACCGCTACCCATCCCAGCTCTCCGGCGGTCAGCAGCAGCGAGTAGCCTCGCAAGAATGATGATCGGAGAACCAGAGGCGATCCTCCTCGACGAACCATTCTCCGCCCTCGACGGCTACCTCAAGGACACCCTCCAGAAAGACATGGAAGACTTCCTCAAACAATACCAGGGCGACATGATCATGGTAACACATAGCCGTGACGAAGCTTTCCGCTTCTGCAAAGAACTCATGCTCCTCAAAGACGGCAGAACCCTGACCTTCGGAGACACCAGGCACCTCTTCGAGCAGCCAGGCCTCCTCGAAGTAGCCCGCCTCACCGGCTGCAAAAACAATTCCAGGGCTCGTAAGCTGGGGGCTTACGAGATCGAGGCTCTGGATTGGGGTCTCAAACTCCACACCACCCAGGAAGTCCCGGATGACATTACGCATGTAGCTATCCGAGGGCACTGGATGCAGCCTGCCGATACCCCTGGCCAGAATACTGTTCCCTTCGAAGTTCAGGATTACATAGAAACTACCTTCGAACATCAGTATTTGGTTAAGTGTCCAAATGCGGACACAGACGCTGTTCTCTGGTGGATGCGACCTAAACCGAATTTTCAGTTGGACCCAAGAGCCAACTTACCTAAGTACCTGTACCTCCCACCCGAGCATCTGATGCTCCTGAAACCCTGAGGGGGAGCATCTCAAAGTTGCGAAGGCCGAAGCTCCCAAGCAGCGGACATTCGCAATCCGCATACGCTACTTGCTCATACACGCAATAAATTGCGTGTATACTCCCCCTACTTGGCCACGCCTGGTGCATCAAGACAGAACGGGTTGACGTCAACTGCTAAGGCTGTTTCGCTGGCGCGAAAAGCGCGGAAACTTGAGTTCGTGATAGCTGGAGTTCCCGCGAGCACGCCGAAGGCGTGGTGTCGACGGGCCCGTAGTATGTGATACTGCGGAAGCATGTAGAACAATAGATACGTAGGATTAGTTAGTTTAAGGTGCAAATCTGAACCATACAGAAAAACCAACAACATAAATAAGCACAGACTCAGGGAGCAACCGTGCAAGTCTGCGCTTATATTTATACGGAAATTTTCTGACCTGAAACACCAGGAGAATTTTTCAAAGGGCTCCCCATAAGATAAATTTTCGTCCAACACTTAGCCCAGGGGTTGTCAGGGGACTGGCAAGTCCCTTGACGTTTGGTTTCCTTTCAGAAAGGAACAGAAAACACCGTTTTCAGGGATTTGAGCGGTATCGCAGATACCCAGAAACAAGCATCGCAATTTTAAATGTCAAAGCATCCTCAAACGACCTCAAATCCAATCCAAACCGTTTCTGTATCTTTTCAAAACGATATACAAGTGTATTCCTATGCACATACAACTGCCTGGACGTCTCTGACAAATTCAAGTTATTTTCAAAGAACGTCCGTATTATATTCAAAGTCTCCCCATCAATCGCATCCAAAGATTCCCCATCGAAAATCTCTTCGATAAACATCTCACAAACTTCCTCCGGAAGCTGATAGATCAACCGTCCAATCCCAAGCTTCCGATACCCGAACACATTCCGTTCGGAATAAAAAATCTTCCCGATCTCCAGCGCCATCCGCGCTTCCTTATATGCGTTCGCGAGATCACGAAGCCCATTTGCTACATTACTATATGCAACCCACGCCTGCGTCATAGCCTCAGCACCAAGCATATCCACCAGCATATGCGCCGTAGCCTCCAGATTTTCATATGTCTCCGTAGAGACAAGCTCCCTCACGATAATGATCCCCTTATCATCCACCGACGTAATAAAATCATGTGTCCGCGCAGAAAAAATATTCCGGATCATAGTCAGCGCATGTTCATCCCCGGTCTGCCGCGTCTCGACGAGAAAGACAGCGCGCTGACAGGAAGAAGAAATATGTAGTTTCTTCGCCCTGTTAAAAGCCTCGACCTCACTGTAAGATCCAAGCAGCAGCTTCTGCATAAAAGCATTCTTGTCATTTTTTTCAGAATAAGCTTCGATCAGGCTTCGAATCTGGCAGACTGCCAGTTCTCCGATCGTAGAAGTGCTTTCTCCGCTTCCCCACACGATCAGAATATAAAGAAGCTCATCACGGTCCATAACCTTATAAAGACAGCAGGAGGCATTGGCAGTGCACAGCGCATCTCCATTTCGGAAATCCTCCAGCTTGCCGGCAGAAGGAATCCTTCTTTCACCGGTAGCGACAAAAACTGAATTATCCTCTGAAAGAAGACAGAAATCAAGACCACTGATCTGTTTCCAGTCCTCCATACATTTCTGCAGATTTCTCTGTATAGATATAGACATAATAAATTCCTTTCTTAATAAAAAAATAACCCGGGGAGAAAAGTCCCCCGGGTTTTAAATTTTTAATCTTAGTTTGTGATAACAAGCTCGGAATCTTTGTCGAAGAAGTGAGTTTTCTCCATATCGAAGTCAAATTTAACCGGATCGCCTGTTTTTGCTTTTGTGCCAGGATCAACACGAGCTGTGATCTGAGTTCCGTTTACATCGAAGTACAGGAATACTTCTGCACCAAGAAGCTCATAAACCTTAACTGTAGAAGACATGGAACCATTCGGTGTATCTGCAACGTCTTCCGGACGGATACCCATAACAACTGTTTTTCCTACATAGCCGCCATCTTTGAGAGTTTTTGCTTTAGCAGCCGGGATAACCAGTTCGTCTTTGCCTAATACTGCAACAACGTCAGAACCTTTTTCTTTGATCTCAACATCAAGGAAGTTCATCTGCGGGGATCCCATGAATCCAGCTACGAACAGGTTGCCTGGTTTCTGGTACAGGTTCTGTGGTGTATCTACCTGCTGAACAACACCGTCTTTCATAACAACGATTCTGGTACCAAGTGTCATAGCCTCTGTCTGGTCATGTGTTACATAGATGATAGTAGCACCCAGTCTCTGATGGATCTTGGAGATCTCGATACGCATCTGTACACGAAGTTTTGCATCCAGGTTGGAGAGCGGCTCATCCATAAGGAATACCTTAGGATTACGAACGATAGCACGTCCCATAGCAACACGCTGTCTCTGTCCACCGGAAAGAGCCTTCGGTTTACGATCAAGGAGTTTGTCAAGGTCAAGGATTCTTGCTGCTTCACGAACTGCTTTGTCGATCTCGTCCTTCGGAACTTTACGAAGTTTCAGTCCAAATGCCATGTTATCATATACTGTCATATGAGGATACAGAGCGTAGTTCTGGAATACCATTGCGATATCACGGTCCTTCGGCTCTACATCGTTCATAACTTTGTCACCGATCTTTAAGGTACCGCTGGAGATCTCTTCCAGTCCGGCTACCATACGAAGTGTAGTAGATTTACCACATCCAGATGGTCCTACAAAGATGATAAATTCTTTATCTTCGATTTCAAGGTTGAAATCTTTAACGGCTTCGAAACCGTTCGGATATGTCTTGTTGATATGCTGTAAAGATAAACTTGCCATTTCTTATTCCTCCAAAATAATTGTAGTAGTTTTTGCTTTCGTTTTGAACTGTTATCAGTATAGCGAAAACAAAAAGACGCTTACCAGTGAAGATTTTTACAAAGATTTTGGTGGTTTCTTGACAGATTGACGAAAAGGGGGAAAAGCTTCGTCAATCCGTCAGATCCGGCGTTCATTTATGAACATACCTTCCAGTGGATGTGCATGGAACTGACGCTGGAACCATTCACATTTACACAGAAAAAGATAATAAATATTGAGACCGCATTCATGCAGTGTTTCATAGTTGCCCTGGCCCTTGGCGATGATGAGATCTGCTGTTTCAAGCAGTTTCCGTGCTTCCTGCTGATATGCGGAAGCCAGGTGCCGCCGACATCATTGCCATTGCCGATGACTCTGGTATCTCTGTAAGCCCGATCTCCTCGGCATCTTCCATTGTCGCATCGTTGATAGCAGGGAAACCGCGGACGATCACAGTGATGGCAAGCTCAGGATAGAATTCTTTCAGCAGTTTGACGACAAGCTTATCAAGTACAACTTCACCACAGTTATCTGTCAGGTAAACAAGCCTGGAGGCAGAGGCGAGTTCTTCGCGGAAGCGGCGGTATTCATTTTCGTCAAGTGGATCCTTATTTTCTTCATTAAGAAGAGAGAGGACAGTGGCAGAATCCACATTTGCAAGTGCGGCAAAATCAATATAGTTGCCGATACGTGCATAGAGAAGTGCCGTTTTCAGCGGATCGTCAGAGTTCCGGATCGTTTCCTCAAGAGATGGTTCCAGATCTAGCATGAGCTGATTGAATTCTTTCTTGATGAAGAGTAATCTTCCATGGGCTGCTCCCAGAAATCGCTGAACATTTTTTTCAGATCAATGGAAATACTCGGGGCACAGTCGTCCTCGCCGGCATTTGCCATAAGCTCCATGACTTTTTTTCATATATTCGGTTTTTCGGTCTGCGTCATCAAAATCACGGATCTTTTTTTCCTGCTTGTTGATGGCACAGCACATACAGAATGGATTCAGTTTCATGAGTTTCCTCCTTGGAACATAAAGTTTTGATACAGATATTTCCTATTATAAGGCTTCGGACAGAATAAGACAAGAAATATGGCAGAAGGCGTGTTTTTTGTTGAATATATTTAGCAATTACTTATCGAAAACCGCATGAATCGGGCAAATATCTATTTCTTTTCCTGTTGATTTTGTGTAGAATAAATAGAAGTAGAAAATCGCAGACTGGGAGATCATGCGGAACAGGGGGAATTGTGAGAAAGTGAATGAGATTGCAGATTTGCTGACAATACTTGGAAATCACTTTCCGCTGGTGGCAATTGGAAGCGTAGAAGCACTGGCGGCTGTATTTTTGCTTGCAAAAAGAGGGCGAAACAAGAATAAACAAAAAAACAGTTCCACACTTCGGGGTGGAGAGAGCGTATTTCTTAAGGAAATAAATTTCAGAGAAAATGAAGCCTGTGTTGTGATACGGCAAAGTGACAGAATGCCGGTTTATGCAACAGAAGGGACAGAGAAACTTCTTGGAGTTGGTTTACAGGAACTTCAGAATGATGTGACCTGCCTGGATCATAACCTCCAGACCGGAGAACACCGGAATGGCATCTGGGAACATTACCGAAACTGGGATGGTACACACACAGAAATTTTTGAATTTCCTATGAAAAATGATATCTGGCTTACGATGTCCATGAGCAGTGCATCTGACGGCAGATACAGTCTTCTTTCTTTTACAGACACCACGAAGCAGCATAACCAGATTGAACAGTACGAGGAACTGCTTCGCAAAGCCGAAGAAGAAAGTCAGTCCAAAACAACATTCCTGAATCGTATGTCCCATGAGATCCGGACACCGATGAATGGAATCATGGGTATGCTTACGCTGGCAGAAAGCAGTCTTGAGAGCAATGCTCCTTCGCGCACCTATCTGACCAAGGCGGAAGAACTTTCCGGGCATCTGCTGGCACTGATCAATGACATTCTGGATATGTCCAGGATCGAGGCCGGCAAGGTAGAACTTGAACACAAGAGTTTCAGCCTCAGAAATCTTGGCAGGCGGCTCTACGATATGTTCGCGAAGAATCTGGAAGCAGAGGGAATTCACTATGAGATCAAATTTGAGGATATGACCATAGATCATGTGATCGGAGATGAACTCAGAATCAGCCAGGTCATCATTAACTTCCTTTCCAATGCAATCAAGTTTACCCGCAGGGGAGAAATCACAGTTACGTTCCGCCAGATGATGCTTCAGGATGGAATGGCAGATCTTATGATCTGTGTCCATGATACAGGTATCGGAATGGAACCGGAATTTATCAACGTATTTTCCGTCCATTTGAGCAGGAGAGTAGTGATACTGCAAGGAAATACGGTGGTTCCGGTCTTGGTATGGCGATCACCGATAATCTGGTCAGACTGATGGGCGGAGAGATCGTGGTAAGAAGCACTCCGGGAAAAGGGTCAGATTTCTCTGTATTTCTGCATCTTCCGGCAGCAGAAGAAGCTCTGGGCGATACAGGAACACAGAATTCAGAGCACAAGGCAGAACCGGAAGAAGACACCAATGCTTTTGCCGGACGCCGTATACTTGTTGCGGAGGATAATGATATCAACGCCATGATCGCAACGGAGATTCTGGAACAGATGGGTGCAGAAGTCGATCTGGCACAGAATGGTCAGGAAGCAGTTGACCGTTTTGCTGCACATCCGGAAGAGTATTATGATTTTATCCTTATGGATGTGCAGATGCCTGTCATGGATGGACGGACAGCAGCGAAACAGATTCGCCAGATGAACAGGGCGGATGCAAAGAGTGTACTGATCTTTGCACTTTCTGCAGATGCTTTTGTGGAGGACGAACGTCGTTCCATCGAGAGTGGTATGAATGGACATTATGCAAAACCGGTGGATTTCACCGCATTGCAGCATAATATAGGAGTATTCCTCAGAGAAAAAGAGAAGGGACTATCATGAACAAGAAAAAAATCGGACTTGCTGTTACAATAGTACCGGTTCTTGCAGCCGGCACCGTTGCCATAGCATCAGCTTATAAGTCAGGAACAGATTTCAAACCGTTTCAGAATGACCAGGAGATCCAGACGAATCAGGTCGTATTTGACGGTGACGAATCTGGCGTAGACCGTAAGAAGAAAGACGATAGCAAAGAAAGCAGTCTTCTCAAAGATAAACAGGACGATCAGGAAAAAGAAAGCACCGAGCTCAAAGACCAGGCGGACTATCTGTTTGAGAATGAACAGGTGAGTACAAAGGCAGTAGGACTTCTGGACGGAGAGAATACAGGAAGTGATATTCCAAAGCAGGATCAGCAGGAGGAAGAACAGCAGAAACCGGAAGAAACCTATAGCATAGTCAAAGATCCTTCCAAAGCGGATACAGAATTAAATGGTACCACGCAGAATGGAGGAAATGGAAGCAGCAGTAGTAATTCTTCAGGTACAGATAAGTCGGGAAGTTCCTCAGAAACTAAGAAGAATAACAGCAAAACAGACAACAACAGCCCTTCACCGACCAAAACTCCTGGTTCCAGTTCCGGAAACAATACAACAAAGACAACGCCGACTCCGGTGCCAACTTCAGCACCGGCACCGACTACGGCACCAGCACCAACAACTACACCTTCAAGACCATCCAGTTCAATCAAGGATCCGGAATCCACGAAATCAAATCCGACAATTGGAGGAGGTACCGGTCTGATCACATTCAAACCTTATGTAGAAGGGGTGACACCGGCATCTGATGATAAAGAAGACGGAAGTAATACAAGTATTGTAATTGAACAGTCCAGCTATAACAGCGGAAGTGTCCTTTATGAAGACCAGAAAGTGACAAAAAGGGATGTCTATAATTCACTGGATACGCTGGTATATGGCAAGGACGGCAACGGTTATCTGTGGGGAGCAGATGCACTGGATAAGTATATCCGTATTGAAGCAGTTTCGTTTGACGGCGGCCAGAGCTGGAAGACAGATTTCCCGTTAACGATTCCGGAAGGCCTCGAAGAAGGAAAGATGCTCATCCGTGTATCATACCGAATGTCAGCCAAAGATTCCAACTGGAAAAAGAAACTGGTTTCTTACATTCCAAAGGGAAACCGTATCTTTGTTCTCGCTAATCGGGTTGATGAAGAAGAACAGGTGATTCTTGAAGATGATATTCTGAATACAGAACAGCATCCGGAACTGGGAGAAATTTTCAACCTTTTCCGTTATCAGGACAATATTATATCCGGTAATCAGCTCACCAGCCTGTTTCCGGGATGGGAAGAAGACGGGGAACTGGTGCCGTGGCTTTATAAAGTCACAAAAGGTCGTCACATTCTGGAACCGGCAGACAAAATTCCATTGGATTCCAGATATACTGCCAAACTTGTCTATGAGTGGATGTCGGATAACTATGAGGTGGGCGACCAGTACATGAACCTCTGTTATCTTCAGACTCTCACAGGATTTACGGACAAGGCACAGGAAGCGTATTATATTGGAACTGATAAACGTCAGTACCGCAAGGTGAGTGTTCCGGAATACATACAGGCAGTTATTATTGATGCAGGTGCCGGGCTGAATACAGATTACCTTGAAATTCCGGATACGGTTCTGTACATTGAGGACACAGAAGGCGGACTGGATGTAGACCAGGGATATCTGGTAAGCTCCGGAAACCGTAATTATTCTGCTACAAAAGAAGGGGTTCTGACCAATAAAGATCAGACCAGCTACCTGGCAATTCCACATAAAATGGAAAAACTGACTGTGCCGGAAACCGTAACAAAGGTAAGCCTGACTGCTGACAACAATCTGAGTGAACTGTATCTTGAGGCAAGGACACTGGATCTGATGCCGGAGATCAGCTATCAGAATCTTCATGGATGCAAGACGATCATAGATGATAATCTTCTGAATGCTTTTCTTGAACAGAATTACAAGGCAGCAGAGGGAAATGATAATACAGTGGCAGCAGAAGAAAATCCTGAAATTACTTATACGGTACAGAATGAGGGAATTGTAAGTAATGAGAGAAAACTCCGCAAGATCCTTAATACAGGAAGAACGTCTTATGTTCTGCCAAACAGTGTAAAAGTCATTCAGAATGGAGCATTTGAGGGTGTGGAAGGGACTTCGACCTTATTATGCCAGGAAACGGCAGTACAGTGGAGCTGGAGGCAGAATGTCTGTCCGACAGTCGGATAGAGATAATCCGCTGTTACTCTCAGGAACAGTATGATTCTGTGCAGGAACAGCTTCAGAAAGCCGGCGCGTCACCGGAAATTTCTGTAGAACTGCTTGGAACTTCTACAGAAGGCTATATCTACAGCAGCACGATCCGGAATGATAAAGAAGAGACAGTTCTGATCGAGGCACCAAAGGATATTACATATTTTGACGGTACAGTGACTGCTGCGGACGGAACGGTACTGACAATTAATGCGATTGATGATAATGCATTTGAAAACTGTACAGAGCTTATCTGGGCGATCCTTCCGGAAAGTGTCGACAATATCGGATATCAGGCATTTAAAGGATGTACATCACTTCAGGGCGCGCTGATCAATAACAAGGATACAATTACGATTGGGAATATGGCATTTGAAAACTGTGATTCGCTCAGATTTCTTGCATCCAATGCAATGACGGGTTATCTGGAAGATGACTCAGTACCGGAACTTCATGATTCTGCCGGGAACAGCATGGTATATGTACCGACGAATGCTGATGGATATTCTGCAAGATGCGTAAACTTTACGGAAGATTCCGGTGTTTATGGATACGATATCGTGGATATTGGCGGCGAAGGCAGAATGCTGTATGGCCTGAATGAATACGGAAGTCCGTGGCTTGCTATTCGAAGCGGACTCACGATGGCAGATCAGGTAGAACTGCCATGGACGACACAGGAGATTTTTCCTATGCCATGGAAAAGACATGTTCCGAGAGTGGAAGTTTTACACTGAACTGGGAGGAACTTTGGGGACTCTGGGCATTTGACCCGGGGGCATTTGCGAATTCACAGCTTGGAGGAGATGTTATTCTCCAGGATAATCCGTTTGTCAGTTCTGACGTATTTGCCGGCTGTAAGAACATTACATCAGCAGTGGTACCGGGATACAGTATTCAGTTTGCGGAAGGCATTTTTGCAGGATGCAGTTCTCTTACCTCTGTGACATTAGGAGAGTTTGGATTAAACAGTTATCTGTATGCGAATGTTTTTGATGGATGTTCTTCTCTGACAGATATCACATTTACCGGAGGAGAACCGGAACTTTCCATTTATGGAACACAGCCGTTCCAGTTTAACAGTTACTGGACCAGAGAGGAAGAAGTGGAACACATTAAGCTTCATGTGATGGCGGGCAATGAGGCTGCTTTTGCCAAAAAGTGGCGTTATCTGTTCTGCGGATATTATGAGCTGGGCAGCGACACCGCTTATCTTCGTATGTGGTCGACCTTCAGTGGGAATTTATTGACTGGGATACATGGGAGTTCCTGCCGGATGAACAGATTGACAGTATTCTGGAGCAGAGACTTCTCGAATCCGAGAATAATATCCGTACCATGCTCGGAGCAGAACAGGTGACAGAGCCAACAGATTTTTACCCGTATCGTTACAATTCCGGTGATTATGAGGTGACACTGATCGGTGCGCCGTCCTATATACAGAATCTGGACATTGCAGCCGAAAAAGAGAAAATGGAACTTCCACTGGCAACTTCCGTAAATTACATTGCGTCAGGAGCGTTTTCAAAATGCAGCAACCTGAGTTCTGTAACGATTCCGTCTACTGTCATCGGAATCAGCGAAAATACTTTCTCTGGTGTGAATTCAGAGAAACTGGTTCTTAATTTCCAGAGTGAGACACCGCTTAAGCTTCAGAGAAGTTCAGATGATACAGAATACAGTTTTGGTGTGGATGACAGTAAGCTTGAAATCCATGTACCGGAAGGCTGTGAGGCAAACTATATTGAGGAATGGCGTTATGCGCTGGCTGGTTATGCGGATCTGGATGCGGTAAAACAGGCTGTCATAAATGATCTGACAGGCGAGGATGGAACAGCTCCGACAGATGAAGAAATCGACAAAGAAATATCCAGGCGTCTCCTTCCGGCAGAAAACAGGATTCGCGTGATGATGGGACTTGATCCGAAAGAAGAGAAGAAAGAGACTGATACTTTGGGTGAAGAACTGTCCGGTAATGAAATCCCGAACGTTGAGGAAGAAGCAGAAGAAACACAGGAAACAGAGGAAACAGACGACAGTATATCCTTCGAAATTCCAGCAGAAGATGAGATTGTATCAGATCCGGAGCAGGATAATTCAGAAGATGACGGACCAGAAGACATAGAAGATACAGAAGATACATCAGAAGATGAAGAACCAGAAGCAGAGACTGACGTAGAAGGATCTGTGGAAAATGAGGAGGAAATACAGGAATGATCGTTGAACAATCCAGAGAAATCATAGAAGAAGTAAACAAAGCGTTCATTGGCAAGAATAATATCATCGAAAAAGTGCTGATGACGATCTACGCGGGTGGACATGTCCTTCTGGAAGACTGTCCCGGTGTAGGCAAAACAACCCTGGCCCTGGCGTTTGCCAAGGTTCTGGGACTGAGTAATAAGCGTATTCAGTTTACCACAGATACGCTGCCGTCAGATATCACAGGCTTTAATATGTACAACAGAGAAAAGAATCAGTTTGAATACAGAGAAGGAGCTGCAAACTGCCAGCTTCTTCTTGCTGATGAGATTAACCGAACTTCTCCAAAGACTCAGGCGGCACTTCTTGAGGTTATGGAAGAGCATACGATCAGCCTTGATGGTGTGACGCATGAACTTCCGGTTCCATTTGTATGTATTGCGACGGAGAACCCGCTTGGTTTTGCCGGAACACAGCCGCTTCCGGAATCACAGCTTGACCGCTTTATGGTGTGCCTTTCCATTGGATATCCGACACTCGAGAACCAGATGAAGATCATCAACGCGCAGCGCTACAGTAATCCGCTTCTGGATCTCAGGACTGTGACAAGTGCACAGAATATCCTGGAAGTCCAGAATTATCTTACTTCTGTCCGTATGACAGACAGCGTGCTGAAATATGCAATTCTTCTCTGCGAAGAGACGAGAGAACATCCGCTGGTAGAACTGGGTATCTCACCGCGAGGTGTTTCTGCTCTGGTGAAGATGGCAAAGGCAAGTGCTGTCCTGAACGAAAGAAATTATGTGATCCCGGAGGATGTGCAGAATGTATTTGCAGATGTCTGTGCCCACAGACTGGTCATGCGTCCACAGGCACAGGTGGAGGGAGTCACAGCAAGGGCGCTTCTGGAAGATATCCTTACCAAAGTCAGACCTGCATCAGCAGAAGAAAGGTAAGCAGATATGTGGAAAAATCGGTTAGGTTATATCCTTGCTTTTTCAGGATGTATGATACTGCTGTTTGCTTACAGCAGACCTTTTATGCTTTATTCGGTCGTTCTGCTTATGACGCTTGCTGTGGCAATGTATCTGTTCCTTCGAAGGGATATCCGGAGTATCGAGACAGTGTTGACAATTGCGCCGGCAGTTAAGGAAGGACAGGAAGTTTTTCTGTCTGTGGATATCAGTTCTGAACATTTTTTTTCATGCGGCGGGTTATGTAATGGCAGAACTGGAGATCAGGAATGAAATGTTTGATACAGTAGAACACAGGAAGTTTCTGATGAGTCTCAGTGGCCGCAGAAATCATTTTGAGATTCCGGCAGAAACAGATTTCTGTGGAGAAACCTGTATAGAATGTCAGAATATCTGGATTTTTGACCTGTTCAAACTGTTCAGGGCCGGAGGGAAAAAGCCCAGGGCAATTCGGACAGTCGTTTATCCGGAAACGATGGATATCCGTGTGGAACTGGACAAAAACATGGCGGGTGCACCGCAGGAGGAAGGAATGATCCAGAACCGCAAGGGAAATGATCTGAGCGAGATCTTTGATATCCGTGAATATGTGCCAGGAGATGATATACGCTCGATCCACTGGAAACTTTCCAGTAAGACCGACACACTGATTCTTAAGGAAGCCAGCGATCCTTCTCACTACAATGTTGTAATCCTTCCGGATTTTGGACGTAAACAGCTTGGAGAGACAGTTTCAGCCAGGGAAGTGAATGCGGCAGTCGGGATTGGAGTGGCAGTCGGACAGCAGTTTATCATGAAAGGAGTTCCTTTCTGTATTGCTTTTCCAGGTCCAAATGGTCTACATCTGACGGAGATCAGGAATAAAAGTGACTATCAGAAGATGCTGACACAGTGGCTTGCCTGCCGGATCCAGGATAACGGTGGAGACGGATTGAAATATTTTGCGACAGGACATATGGAGAAATATTTTACAAGGCTTTTGATCCTTCCGCAGGGAAATATGATCAGAATTTAAGTCTTCTGGATGGAAAGATCAGTATTACCGTCCTGAATGCGGTTCAGGACAGCACTACTGTGAATGCCAGCAAAAATGGAACCTGTCAGATTGTGGAGATTCCGGCAGACAATAAAAAAGATACGTATCGTATCATATGTTAAGGATCAGAAGAGAGAATGAGAAATAAAAAAGAACAGATTCCTGTTCAGAGACTTTATATGGACCGGAATCAAAACAGATACAAAAATATCATATGGATCACATTTCTGGCACTTCTTCTGACGGGCGGAATCTTTCTTGTCATAAGAGAAAGCTGGAAGGGACAGTTATCCGCGCTGCCTGTATGTATCCTGACGGCAGGCGCAGGGATTTTGTGCTGTGTTCTGGCTGAGATCATGAGAGAGAGAATGCGGTTTGCCACGGCAATTGCAGGACTGCCATGGATCGTGCTTCTGGTCTTTACAGGAGTTTTTCGTGGAGGCTGGACAGGCGCACAGGCATGGATCAATATGCTGATCAGCCAGTGGAATACTGCGAATGCGGGCGGTCTGGCATTATTTTCTGTGCAGGCGTCCATGCATGATGCATTTGTTTTTACATTGATCCTTGTCCTGGCAGTAGCTGAGATCTCCTGGTTTCTGGCAGATGGGAGACATCTTTTGCTGGCAAATATTTTCTGCATTCTGTGGGTTATCCTGCAGCTTTTGTGCGGGGTACTGAATCCTGCAGCCTGTGGATTTTTGTTTGCGGCTCTTTGTGGAATGTGTGTGTCCGATGATGAGATGATTTTTACAAGAAACAGGGCGGGCTGGACAATTGGAGTCCTGATCGTTTTCTGCATATTCGGAAGAGTCGTATCAGAGGAGGAAATTCTGGCAGTCAGTCAGTTTCGTGAATCTGTACAGGAAGAGATACACAAGATCCGATATGGAGAGGATACACTGCCGGAAGGAAATCTGTATCTGCATCCGAACTTAAGGCGGATGCCAGGGAGATGCTTAAGTTAAAGACAGAGCAGCAGAAAACACTGTATCTTCGAGGTTTCGTCGGATCTGTTTATGAAGATGGAGTCTGGGAAGAACCGGCAGATGCTGTCTATGGCGGTGAGAATGCTGGAATGCTGGGCTGGCTTGAGGAAAATTCATTTGATCCGCTTTGCCAGATTTCAGATTACTATGCTCATAGTGATGAGGAAAAAAATCCAGACAAAAATGAGATCCAGATCCGGGTGACCGGAGCTTCACGTTACTATGTATATACACCGGCAGCTGTGGAAGATATCAAAAAAGGAAAACTGACTGAGGATAAAGACATCAGATTTTGTAACAAAGGTTTTTTTGCTGCACGGAATTATACGATAGAAGAAACTTCCGGAACAAGACCGGCAGAACTAATGGTGACAGAGCCTGGGTGAGTACACCGGAATCAGTAGAACAGAAGCAGTACAGTGAGACGGAAGCTGTTTACCGTGCCTTTGTTTATGATACTTACCGTGATGTGGATCCCGAAACACGCGATCTGGTCCAGCAGATGTTCTGGGATGATTACGAGTCAGACAGTGATGGGATTTACAGTTCCATCTGCCGCATCAGAGATGTCTTAAAAGAAAACGTTGAGTATACGGAGAATATAGAGGAAGTTCCGGATGGAGAAGACCTTGTGAGATATTTCCTTACAGGATCGCAGAGAGGAAATGCAATGCTGTATGCTTCCGCAGCTGTAGATGCACTGAGAGTCCATGGAATCCCTGCAAGATATGTGGAAGGATACTATATTTCGGAATCAGATCTCAAGAACAGCCAGAGTGAGGAGATCATCCTTACCGGGGAAAATACGCATGCGTGGGCAGAAGCATATTTTGATGGAATCGGATGGCTTCCGCTGGATGTGACACCGGGATACTATTATGATGCAGTTACTCTTCAGAAGATGGTAAGTACGCCGGATGTCGCACAGAAGAATGCTGTGCTTAAAGATAATTCTTTTGGCTCACAGGAGGTAACCGGTCTGGATGGAGCAGGCGGCAAAAGTGCCCGTGAGAGACTTACCAGGGCCGCACGTGATGTTGGTGCGATCTGCCTTGGGATCGTGGCAGTACTGCTTATCCTTTTTGTAGCGGTGATCATAGTGTGCGAAGTGATAAGAAATGTCTGCCTGTGGACTGACAGAAAAGCAGACAGGGGAGCTTCACCGAGAGAAAAAATACTGAGAACAGAGAAAAAGATCTACAGGTTATCTGGACTTGTGGGTATCAGGGCACGGCTGGATGGAATACAGAGGAAACAGACAGGCTTATTGCAGACTTTTTTGAAGAGATCGAATCGGGAGAGTATACCCGTGTCTGCAATCTGATCGAAAAAGTGATCTATGGTGAGATCGAACTGGAACCTCATGAAGAACGAACCGTGACCAGTTTCCTGAATAAACTTCTGACCAGTCAGAAATTCATGGACAGGAGAGCCTGGCTGAGACGAAGATACACCTATGTATGGATGAACAGGAAGTAGAACAGGGAAGAGAATATTATTATTTTGCAATAAAATATTGTACCGAGAACATTTTTTTGCTTTGTGCATACTCTAACAGCAGAAGTTTCAAAAGGAGTATCTGCATGAAAAATAAAAAATGGATCTCACTGGCAGCAGCAGTGGTTCTGGCGGTGACGGCACTGCCGATGGGAGTATTTGCTGCGAAGAAAGATGGAGAAGAGGAGAAGCTTACGAAGGTTACACTGAATGAAGTAGCGCATTCGATTTTCTATGCGCCGCAGTATGTGGCAATCGAAGAGGGATATTTTGCAGAGGAAGGTCTGGATCTGACACTGGTGACGGGCTTTGGTGCAGATAAAGTTCTGACTGCTCTGATCTCCGGTGAGGCAGATATCGGATTTATGGGAGCAGAAGCATCCATTTATGCATACCAGGAAGGTGCGACTGACCCGGCAGTGAACTTTGCGCAGCTTACTCAGCGCGCCGGAAACTTCCTTGTGGCAAGGGAAGAAATGCCTGACTTCAAATGGGAAGATCTGAAAGGAAAGAAAGTTCTCGGCGGTCGCAAGGGCGGCATGCCGGAAATGGTCTTTGAATACATTCTCCGTAAAAACGGACTGGATCCGCAGAAAGACCTGACCATCAACCAGAGCATTGATTTCGGTTCCACGGCGGCGGCTTTTACAGGTGATGCTTCAGCAGATTTTACCGTAGAATTTGAGCGTCTGCGACTGCACTGGAAAAAGAAGGCGCAGGATATGTTGTTGCTTCGCTCGGAGTAGATTCCGGCTATGTTCCATACACTTCCTACAGTGCAAAGACCAGTTACATGCAAAAAAATCCAGAAGTCATCCAGAAATTCACAAATGCTCTCCAGAAAGGCATGGAATATGTCCAGACTCACACCCCGGAAGAAATCGCGAAAGTCATTGCACCACAGTTTGCAGAAACTGACCTCGACACAGTTAAGACTATCGTAAAACGTTACTATGATCAGGATACCTGGAAATCCAATCTTATCTTCGAAAAAGAGAGTTTTGAACTCCTGGAAGATATCCTCGAAGATGCCAGTGAACTGAATGAACGAGTAGCATATGAAGATCTCGTAACAACAGAATACGCCGAGAAGGCGGCAGAAAAATAAACAGTTAAGCTCTGCGCATCATCTTGTAGTAAACCGGAATCAGCAGGGAGCAGGCTCCGATCCATGCGAGAGGACTGGCGATGCAGACAGAAGTGTATCCGATCATGCCGGAGAGACCAACGGTAGCGGCGATACGCATGACCAGTTCGATCATACAGGCAGCAAAAGGAGCCTGCCCATTCTGCATACTCTGGATGGAAGTCCGGTAAACAGCAAGAAGCCCTAGGATAAAATAAAACGGTGCAACAACAGTCAGATACATATCGGAATAATGATAAATTTCCTTCGTAGGATTGGACAGGAACATCTGCACGATCGGATGACGCAGGAGCAGAATGCCGACGCACATAATAAGATTGAGCGTTTCTGTCTGGATCAGACAAGCCCGCACACCCTGACGTATACGGTCACTTTTGCCCGCACCGAAATTCTGGGCAACATAGTTGGAAATAGCAGTCATCATGGCATTATTCACAAGAACTGAAACCTGATCTGCCTTGGAAGCAGCCGTATATCCGGCGACTGCAGCAGTACCGGAAAGTTTTTCAGCCCGACGATCAGACTGAACAGGCAGAGAGAAACTGTGAAAGGATCGTAGCCCATGCAGCTCCCGCAACACCCATATGGAACGGTACAATAAACAGGATATCCAGAAAAATATTCAAAACAGAAGAAAACACCAGGAAATAAAGTGGAGTTTTGCTGTCACCAAGTGCACGGAGCATGTTTGAGATCATATTGTAAAAAACAGTAGCGCCCGTTCCGAGAAGGACCACGAACATATAATCATAAGCTTCTCCGGAGATGTCATCCGGGATCTGCATCCATCTGAGAATCTGGTGAGCCAGCAGATCAGAGTCAGCACCAAGAGTCTTGCCGACGATCACAGAGTCAGCGAGTGTATAAAAAAGCTGGAACAGATTTCCGAGAATGACCGGAACAGCAAATTTTAACAGAACGGATTTCCGACGGTGAGATCCATTTCGTTTGATTTTGGTCTGGACATAAGAAAACCTCCTTATAGTAGTTTGCGTGCTTTTTATTGCACGCCTCATTATCGAGTGATACCAGTATATCTGTCGGACAAAGATGCAGATACCGTTCTGAAACGTCTGCAGGAAAAGAAACAAAAGGGTGAACTGTTTACAGAAGAAGATTTTGCACAGCTTGCAATTGCTCCACTAATGAACAACAGTAACAAAGAACGAAAAGATGTTATTTTGGAGTCATTAAAGCTGAGTAAGACAGAAAAAAATATCACAGCAGAAAAAACAATGGCAATGCTTTACACACTGGCAGATAAATTTCTGAAAGGAAAAGATTTGGAAGAAGTAAAGGAGGCGGTTGCGATGACGAGAATTGGTCAGATGATCTTTGATGATGGTGTTGTACGTGGAAGGGAAGAAGGTAAAAAAGCTGCGACAGAACGTATGTCAATGCTTACAGCGAAGTTGCTGGAAGAAAATCGGTTGGATGATTTGAAGAAAATAACTCAGGATGAAGAATTCAGAGAACAACTGATGTAAGAATTTGACATCCCCTGAAGTGGAGTGCATTTAGAAGTGAATTAGTTTGAACGGAAGCACAATTTGCTGGTAGCTGGCGAATTGTGCTTCTTTCTTTTGGGGATAGATGTTCATTTGCTGTCATGCATATTTTCTGTACTTTTGTGGGAAAGTCTGGGTGGCTGGTAATGATATACAGCCTCGTACGATTCCAGTTCATCCTCATTCATCGGTCCTGAGGGGATCAGCCGGTGCAGTCCTGGGTTGATGCAGCATTTGAGAGAAAATCACAGGAATCAATAATTTCCTGATTAGATGTTGCAGATTTGTGTGAAATATTTTTTTTCATAAGTAACCTCCTCGTGCTAATAGTTATTAGTATAAGCAGAAAAAACAAAAAATATTTTATAAAATATGAAAAATATCTGAAAGAAAACACAAATTCGTAATCAGGTATGATAAAATATAAGTATAAATTCAAGGAGGGACAGAGAATATGAAACAGATTACAATGAAAAAGAAAGTGAAACAGCTGTGCTGCATTTTGCTGGCAGTAATTCTCTGCATGGGGATGACAGTTCCCGCTATGGCTGCATCATCCAGATATTATAATGCAGCGGTATCAAGCTACAAGAAGTATGTGAAAGGCAAACGTGGCAGTTACAAAATCGTAGACATTGATGGAAATGGAATTCCGGAACTGCTTATGCATAACAGTTCTGCAGGAATCAACGAAATCCGTACTTACAATCCGAAAACAAGAAAAAATGTACGTGCAGCATCTGTAGGATATGGCAAGGGCTACAATTTTCCGATCAAATACTCCAGAACCTGCCACACTGTAATGCTCTGCAATGCCAACACAGGTGGAACTGAGTACTGTATTTACAGAGTCAGAGGAACCAAGGCAACAAGAATCGTAAAGGCAGAACGCTTTAACGGCAGATTCCAGAAAGGATATAAGGTTAATGGCAAGAGAGTAAGTGGTTCTACCTACAGCAGAAGTGTCAAAAAATACATGCAAAAAGCCGGAGTAGTATGGTCCAGCGGAATGTGATACGGCGCGAAAAATGAAAAAGAAAAAAATAGTGAATTGAATTAGTTTAAGAGAAAGCCCAATTTGCTCAGATGGCAAATTGGGCTTTATAAGATTTATTTAAAAATAACTATCGCTGTTTCACTCCGTCCTGTTTTATTGTTTACAGCATTCAGAAGCAGCATGGAATTCTTCTTTGTTACTTTAAATGTTTTATTGTTTTTTAACATTTGTGACTGAAATTTACCAGCTTTGTCCAGATAATCGGCAGTAACAGTCCAGCCGCTTTTTCCCTTAAAGGAAAGTTTTGTGTTTTTCTTTGCGTATTTCGCATAAGAAAGAGTGTATACACTGGATTTCTGGAACCTGGATGTGATGTTACTGCTTTTTTTGCTATTACATAAATAAATCTGCGATTATTGGCACCCGCAGATTTTGTGCCTGTTTTAGAGGAAACAGTAACTACGGATTTGTTGCTGGTTGTGATATTGGTTACTTTCGAATATTTACTGGTACTTCCAATAATATTGATATTGGCTGATACACTGCTTCCTAATGGACTGGTATAAGTTCGGGCATTGCCTGAATACAAAGTAATGATTCTGTTGGGCTGTGTAATTGTCTTAGCCTGTACCGGAACAGAAACAGACATTATAACAAGCATGGCTGCTATCATCAATGCCGACAGTTTTTTTATAAATCTTTTCATTTTCGGTTCCTCCATTTGCTGACCCAAATTTTTCTTTAAATTTTTACAAACTTTCCCTCTGCTTCCGTATCTTCGTCGGTGTATCTCCGAACTGTTCCAGAAACATCCTTCGAAACAATTTATAATTCGTAAATCCGTGCCGTTCCAGGATCACATGAACAGGATCTTTGGTTGTGATCAGATCTTTGTAGATGAAGGAGAGCCGGTATTCATTCTGATATTCCAGAAAGGTAACTCCCATTTTTTTCTTAAAGAAGCGGCAGAAATACCCTGTCTGGAGGCAGGCGATGTCTGCGATTTCGTCCAGAGAGATCGGTTCTTTGTAATGTTCTGCGATATAATTCAGAACAGGATCAAGCCGGTCCATTTCTTTCTGGCGCTGATTGATATTCTGATGAAAAACTTTCACGCTGAAATTATGATACAGCTGAAACAGAAGCTCAAAGATCAGACTGTTAAAGCGCAGAAGGTAGCCGTCCGGGCGGATATCATTGATGACCTGGAGCTGTTCCAGAGTGGTTTTTAACATCATAAGTTTCGTCTTTTTGACAGGATCTTCTGTCCGATAGTCCCACAGAAAAATAAGCTGTCCGAGATCAGGAATATATTTTGCCATAAAATCCAACGGTATCTGCAGAAGGATCGCAGTATTTGGCGCAGTACACTTGGTGGAGTGCAGAACGTTTCCATTGACCAGGATACAGTCGCCTTCATGGATCGTGAAACTTTCAGATTCCACAGTAACATCCAGAGAACCCTCCTGCATATAAATGATCTCTATGGCACGATGCCAGTGTGTCGGGATATAACTTCCGGGATCCACGGAGGTACGGAACTGTACATTGGTCTCACCGGAAAAGTCTATGATCTCATATGAGATTTCTTTATTTTTCATAAATACCCATTCCCCTTACTTTTTTTAGTAGCGGCCATTTTGTTATTGTTTTATCAAAATTAAATAAAAAAAGAGAATATCGACTTATATATTAGCTCTTTTTATACCTAATATGTTCCATCATGATATGCTATTATAATACCATAAGAAACAGCCATGGCAAAGCAATAAACAAAGAAAAAATGAGAAGAAACAAGAAGAACACGGAGCAATGAGAGGGAGGAAACCAATGAATCAAAAGAGCAAATTGACCTTTGGAAAGATTTTTGAACGTTTTGCATACGGCTGTGGAGATTTCGGCTGTAACATCATCTATACTGCAATGTCAGCATTCCTGCTGTTTTACTACACAGACTACGCAGGAGTCAGCGCAATGGCAGTTGGAACCATCATGATGATCTCAAGAGTTTTTGACGGAATCAGTGATATTATCATGGGAGTCATCGTTGACCGTACCCATTCAAGATTCGGAAAAGCAAGACCGTGGATTTTGCGTATGTGCATCCCGTTTGCAATATCAGGAGTCCTGATGTTTTCCGTTCCGGCTTCCTGGTCATCCACACCGAAACTGGTATACGTCTTTATCACCTATAACCTGGTATCCACAGTCATCTACACCGCGATTAATGTCCCATATTCCGCACTGAACGCACTGATGACACAGGATCCATATGAAAGATCTGTATTAAGTATTTTCAGAAACCTTCTTGCAACAGCAGGAACACTTACCATCAATACCTTTACACTGCCATTGGTAGAATACTTCGGAAATAACGCAAGCGCATGGACAAAAACTTTCGTTGTATTTGGCTTCGTTCCATCGCAGCTTTCCTCTGCACCTTCTTCGGCACAAAAGAGCGTGTAAGAGCAAATGAGACAGGCGAGCAGAAAGTAGAAGAAAACGTTCCGTTTGTAACAGGGATCAAGGCACTTTTCCAGAACAAATACTGGATCATGATGACTGGTATGCTGGCACTTTTCTTCCTGATGTACTCTGTAAATGGCGGCGCAACTGTATACTATGCAAAAGACATCCTCGGAGACAAAAATCTGGTAAGCACCATCAAATGGTATCTTCAATATCGTACAGATCCTTGGCATGTTCTTCATCGCCATGCTGGTCAAA
>ENA-OQCX01000198-OQCX01000198.1-human-gut-metagenome-genome-assembly--contig:-NODE-198-length-31848-cov-2.072413_pt1 | contig 31848 bp, 34 predicted proteins | sample MGYA00242762_ERZ504587 | MGnify/ENA primary metagenome ERZ504587 (study PRJEB26092, sample SAMD00036337) | human gut metagenome | host: Homo sapiens | study: EMG produced TPA metagenomics assembly of...
CACGTCCACCCCAGAACACGTAATTGGAGCCACCCAGTTCGATGGTAGCGTCAATAGCGTTCTTTATCTGGACAGCAGCGCGGGCAACCACATCAAATTCGGGGTTTGTAGCAGCCCCGTTCATATAGCGTGCATGACCAAAAACATTTGCCGTACCCCATAACAATTTGATTCCGGTTTCAGCCTGTTTCTGTTTGGCATAAGCAACTATCTCTTTCAGATTCGCTTCATATTCCTCGATTGTATCGGCTTCCTCACACAAGTCCACATCATGGAAACAATAATATTCGATTCCCATTTTCTGCATGAATTCAAAGCCGGCATCCATCTTATTCTTGGCAGCCTGCACCTTATCGGCATCACCGTTCCAAGGGAATTTCTTTGTTCCGCCGCCAAACTGGTCACCGCCCTCGGCACACAACGTATGCCACCATGCCATAGCAAACTTCAACCAGTCTTTCATCTTCTTTCCGTTAATTACCTTTTCAGCATCATAATAACGGAACGCCATCGGGTTCTTACTTTCCTTACCTTCAAATTTAATCTTTCCTATACCGGGAAAATACTCTTTTGTAGCCATAATTCTTTACTTATTTTAATAACTTGTTCTAATTTATCTACTATTTTTTTTCAACACGCAGGCGGAATAGCCATTTCTTTATCCGAAGGTCCTTAAAAGGCAGCCATCGCTCTCTCCAGATTGGATTTCCAGCGGGCATACGCATCATCGTAAGCAGTGCGCTGTGCCACATCAGGCTCTATCACCTCCAGTTTTTCCAATGTGGCAAATGCCTCGTTGTTATCTTTATAAACACCCGCGCTATGCCGGCCCCCTTGGCGGCGCCCACCGATCCATCCGTGTCATACAGTTCGATTACAGCCCCTGTCACTCCCGCCAACGTTTCGCGGAAGATAGGACTGAGAAACATATTGGCATGTCCGGCATGAATCTTCTGTACAGGGATACCCATCTGCTCCATGATATCAATGCCGTATTTAAACGAGAACACGATCCCTTCCTGTGCGGCACGAACAATATGCTGCTTTCCATGCAGGTTAAAATTAACTCCACATATAGAGCATCCTGTCTCTTTATTTTCCAGCATACGCTCCGCCCCGTTGCCAAAAGGAAGAATACTTACTCCGGCACTGCCGACAGGAGCCTGTGCCGCCAGCCTGTTCATATCACTGTAAGAAATACCTTCGGGAGCCACATTACGTTTCACCCACGAATTCAATATACCGGTACCATTGATACACAACAACACTCCCAGACGGGTCTGCTCGGCAGTATGATTTACATGGGCAAAAGTATTCACCCGGGATTTCGGATCATAATTCACCTCACCGTTCACGCCATATACCACTCCCGATGTTCCTGCCGTAGAAGCAATCTCTCCCGGATTGAACACATTGAGCGACAATGCATTATTAGGCTGGTCTCCGGCGCGATAGGTTACAGGAATTCCCTCTCTCAGGCCCAATTCTTTGGCAGCCCATGCATTTACACGTCCCTGCTCGCCAAAAGTCGGTTTGATATCAGCTATCAGCGAACGGTCGAATCCATAATAATCCATCAGGAAGCCCGCGACATCATTTGCCTGAAAATCCCAGAACATCCCTTCGGACAAACCGGACACCGTGGTACAAATATCCCCCGTCAGTTTCATAGCGATATAATCGCCGGGCAGCATTATTTTATAAATACGTTCGTACACAGCAGGCTCATTCTCTTTAATCCATGCCAGTTTGGAAGCGGTAAAATTCCCCGGAGAGTTCAGCAGATGAGAAAGACATTGCGTTTCCCCCAATGCCTCAAACGCTTTCTGCCCGTATGGAACCGCCCGTGAGTCACACCATATAATAGCCGGACGTAATACATTTTGCCCTTTATCCACACAAACCAGTCCGTGCATCTGATAAGAGATACCGATAGCGGCAATTCCATCCGGACCGATCCCACTCCCGGCCATGACAGCCTGAGTTGACAATTTCAGATTTTCCCACCAATTTTGCGGATCCTGCTCAGCATCCGGGGCGGCAGCCATAATAGCAGCCTCTGTTTTAGGGAAGAATGCAGAAGAAACACACTTCCGGTCTCTGCATTTACCAAACTCGCCTTTACCGACGAACTGCCAATATCATAACCTAATAGGTACATTTAAATTGAAAATTAAGAATTTAAAAATAATAGTCTCTGTCCCGATGCATCAGCATTATCCTTCCAAGGAAAGGCCGGTGAAGAATCCCAAAGCATGTACCGATTCCCCGAAACGACCAGGCGGAGTATTCTCACAGCAATCATAACAAGGCTAAAGTTATCTGTCTGTTATCACTTCGTTCCCGACTTATTATATATTGAACGGTCGAACTTATAGAAGCGTGCCGCCCTGTGGCATACACCTACCTGTTTTTCTTCCAAAGGTACTACATATGGCATCAACGCTATCTTCTTATGGAAGTTCCTTACGTCAAACACCTTATCATAAATCAACTGATAGACAGTCCGCAACTGGGCCGCCGTAAACTTCCGGGGAAGCAAGTCGAACATTGCGGAAGGAGCATATTCCACATAATGGCGTATATGCACCAAATGCATCCTGCAAAATCTGGAAATGGTCGAACGCCAGGCTTTTCACCTCCGTCACAGGTGTCCAGCAAGCATCGTATTTATCAGACAGCTGTTCGAACCGTCTGTCAATCTTCACCAGTGTCAGGTAAGCGATAGTCACAATGCGGTCTATTTTCTTCTCGTCCAAACGATGAAAACGTTCCAGCCACAGCACATCCTTAGGGTTACGGGTACGGTCTTTCGATCCATACGCCTTAAACTGGGTAAGCTTCACATTCTTCAGGCCCGTCAACTCATTCAACACCCGCTTGGCCGCCTCATCCAGATCCTCATCGTCATAGATAAGGCTGCCCGGCAACTTCATGTTATTATATCCGTCCTCGGACTGTTTCCCCACCTGCCTTACCAACAGGACACGGAACTGCTCTCCATCAACCCAATCAGCACACAGTCCACAGATACATGTAAATTAATCGTCTGGTTTATTTCCGACATAGTAATATGGCTTTTATCATTTCCGGCAGCAAAGATAAATACTATTTTTCGAATTACACAAAACAATATATTTATTTTTATTATGATTCCAAAACACTATTTTTCAATATAATAAATATCATCCATCATACAATATCACATCTTAATCTTATCATATACACTACAATATATAATGTACAGGAGTTGTCCCGTCTTCTTTTTCCCTTTTTCCAAAGGACTTTTATTCCATTCAACCCCCTATTTCAGACACTTGGTTAAGGAAAAGCAATCTTTACGCCAAAAAATTAATAGAATAAAGTTGTTTATTCACAATAATTTTCTTTACTTTTGCCCATTAAAATCTAAAGATTACTCTATGAGAAAGAAAATTTTGGTCTTGGACGACAAAATAGCAATTGCAAAAGTCCTTTCAATCTATCTGGCCAGTGATTATGATTGTATTTGGTTACCGAATGGCATCGAAGGGGTAAAATGGCTTCAGGAAGGTAACATACCAGATTTGATTATATCAGATATCCGTATGCCCGAAATGCGTGGAGACGAGTTTCTGGAATGGATAAAATCCAATCAGTTATTCAAACACATTCCGGTGGTTATGCTAAGCAGCGAAGACAGTACCACAGAACGCATCCGCCTGTTACAAGAAGGCGCGGAAGACTATATTGTCAAACCTTTCAATCCCATGGAGTTAAAAGTAAGAATTAAGAAAATCATTGAGTAAATCAGCATGACCTTTCTGCTTTATATAGGAAAGAACAAGGATTTTTGCGCAAATTCAGCAAGCTCGAAAATGTCCAGATGATTTATGCCCAAAACTACCAGGATGCCATTACAATTTGTATCAGACTGAAAGTACGTGAGAACATCATTGTCCTTCACGAACAAGGGAGATGAACGGAGATATTGAACAGATCGGTGCTTTCAGGAAAAAGTTCTATCAGGCATATGTCGTACTCATTACGGACAGGCTGACTCCCGAAGCCAGCAAAGTCTATCTGAACAGCGGAATAAACGATACCGTCAGTTTGAACATCACCACCGCCCGGTTAAGGCAGAAAATAGACATCATCAATAAACGGCAGGAACTGCTATATGCACATAACCGGAAGAAAAAAGACGTGAGGCATTTTATCCTTCCCCAATGGAAGCGCTGCTTCGATATCCTTTTCTCCGGTGCAGCGTTAGTCTTCCTGTCCCCAGTCTTTCTGCTGATTGCCATAGCCATACGTATGGAAAGCAAAGGACCTGTTATTTACAAATCCAAACGGGTAGGAACGAATTATACCATTTTTAATTTCCTGAAATTTCCGTTCCATGTATACGGACGCCGATAAAAAGCTGAAAGACCTTGCCGGTCAGAACCAGTACCAGCCGGAAGGCACTCCGGAGATTGCCAAAGATTTCTCGATGGAAGAATTAGGAGGACTGATGTTTGGAGATGACGGTGTTATAGATAATGGCGGAATGCTGGTTTCCGATGACTTCATCATTCCGGAAGAAGAGTTTATTTCCAGACAAAACGCACTGGATGAAAGTCCTTTCATAAAAATAGAAAAAGACCCGCGGTTCCCAAGTAGGACGCGTTTTACGAAAATACAGCCTGGATGAGTTACCTCAACTGGTCAACATCTTGAAAGGCGACATGTCTGTGGTGGGGAACCGTCCTCTTCCACTCTATGAAGCCGAACGCCTGACAAACGATGAAAGTATCGAACGCTTCATGGCGCCTGCCGGGCTGACCGGCTTGTGGCAGGTGGAAAAACGGGGGGATGCCGGAAAATTATCCGCTAAAGAACGCAAAGAATTAGATTTGAAATACGGTAGAGAATTCTCCTTTTTCCTGGATATGAAAATCCTGTTCAAGACTTTGACAGCTTTTGTCCAAAAAGGAGATGTTTAAATAATTTGTTTTAGGAATAAAAAGGGGATTTATTATATGGGTAAAGTATGTCTTTTTGTCATCTGTATGTATTGTTCTATCCACCATTTAAGCGCACAACAGGAAGAGCAGCAAACACAACCGGTACAACAACCTCTTGTGACACAGGATGATATATTGGGGAATATGAATGTGGATTATGCAAAGATAAAGCTGCCTCCGTTAAGTGTCCTTTATGAGAATGCACGCAGCACTCCAAGCTTACAGATTTTAGAGAAGGAGAAACAGTTACAGAAAAAGCTACTATCGAAAGAGAAAAGGAACTGGCTGGGGTTTATCCATGCCGGTGGAAGTGCTTCTTACGGTATAGCAGACAATGTGGCCAGCAATACGGATGTCAACACCCCACTTATTTACAGGTATGTAGGCACAGAACAGACTTCGTGGAATGTGGGAGGCGGCATCAGTATTCCTTTTGAAAAGCTGTTCGACCTCCGGGGAGGAATCAAGCGCCAGCGAATCCAGGTGGATATTGCCGAGTTAAGAAAACAGGAAGCATACGAAACCCTTAAAATACAAATAGCTCATTTATATGTCCAAATTTTATCCAATATAGAAACATTGCAAAGATCAGCTGAAAATATAGCTTTATATAAAGGTGCATCGGCTGTTGCAGAACAGGAATATAGAAACAGACGTACCTCTATTCATGATGTGGCCAAGACTAAAGAACAGGAATTTGCCGCTAATCAAGACTTTGCCTTACTACGCTCTACTATTAACGACCAGCTGCTGACCCTTGAAATAATCTCCCACACCCCCATCCTGACCATACAAGGAGAAAAGGACGTTCAAGAAACAACGATACAGGAACAGGAAGAAAACAAGAGGCAAAGTAAGAAAAAAGACAAAAAGGAATAAGAAGCATGGAATTATTTAAATACATAGTCAAGTTTATCTACCGCATCCGTTGGTGGATGGTTATATTTCCATGTATAGCCGGTATCATAGCATGGTTTCTTACCAGAAATCTGGAAAAACGTATGATGTGAAAACCACCATCTTTACAGGAATCATCTCCGGATACAACGTAGATGCCACCGATACCCGGAACGCCACCGTGCACATGAGTAATTTAATGAATATCATTACAACGGAACGCACACTAAAAATAGTATCTCTGAAACTGCTTGCCCGCTGTCTGGTCTATGGAGATGCCGAAAGAAACACCAGTTATATTTCAGCCATACACTACCAGCAGCTGGTTTCCGGTATTCCACGAGAGTTACAGGCATTGATAGACAAGCAAAACGAAGAGAAGACCTATCATAATCTGGTAGCTTTTGAACGCCCGTCCGTCAATAATTTCATCTACCAACTACTCAATTATACCCACCCTTATTTCAGCGTACCTCTACTCTCACAACATATAAAAGTAGCCAGGTTGGGAAACAGTGATATGATCGAGATTGCTTATAGTGCCAACGATCCGGGAATAGCTTATAACACACTTGAGATTCTGAATGAAGAGTTTGTCAAACAATACCATGAACTACGCTATGGAGAAACAAACAATGTGATCAAGTTCTTTCAAGAAGAACTGGCCAGATTGGGCAAAATGCTGACTGCCGCCGAGGATTCTTTAATCGAGTACAATATAGAAAACCGCATCATCAACTACGGAGAACAAACCAAACAGGTGGCAAGCATGGACGCTACTTACCGGATGATGGACAATGATTTGCTTGTCAATTATTCCACCAGTAAGGCGTTGATCGATTTCTATGAATATAAATTAGGTGATGTAGCCAAATTGATCCGTACCAACAATGAGTTTATGGACAAACTTCATCAAATGTCCCAATTGAACACCCAGATCTCAACCATGGAAATCACTCCGGACGAAAAGAACCGGAAAAAGCTGGAAGAACAAAAAAACATGTTAAGTAACGCCGAACAAAACATCAACAATCTTGCCCTGAAACTAAGTGCCGAAGCCGCAAGTACAAACAATGTATCTTATGAGACACTCATCAGCCAATGGCTTGACCAAGTAGTTCTTGCCGAAAAGACTAAAGCCCAAATGGAAGCACGAGATATAATGAGAGAGAATTTAAATAAAGATTTCCTTTATTTCTCCCCCATCGGCGCTACCCTGGGCCGGAAAGAAAGGCATATCGGCTTTGTGGAAAGCAACTATATGTCTACCATGGGAGCCTTGAATGCAGCCATCTTGCGACAAAAGAACCTGGAAATGACCTCGGCTTCATTAAAAATCATGAATCCGCCCCTGTTTCCACTGACCTCCTCCCCCACCAATGCACGCATGATTATACTTGCATCCATACTGGGGACTTTACTTTTCATCATTGGCTATTTTCTGATTATCGAAATACTGGACCGTACCCTCAGAGACAAAATACGTACAGAACGAATCACCGGAGGAACAGTTATCGGCGCATATCCTAAAGAAAGCAAGTTAAGATACAGACGTTATAATAAAGCCATAAACGAAATGGCCGTCAAGCAACTCAGCACCGCTTTATTGCCTCATCTAAATACACAGGAACAGCGGGTCATCAATCTGTTAAGTACAGAAGAGAAAGACGGAAAGACCCATGTCGCCCGCCTGATAGAGGAATACTGGAGCAGCATCGGTCTAAACGTCCGCCGCATTACATACGATGAAGATTTTCTAAGCGAAGACAGCCAATATGTACAGGCAAACAATTTGAAAGAACTATGTCCCGATCTGGAAAAGGATGAAATACTTCTAATCGAACACCCGGTCCTGAAAAGCAATCCTCTGCCTCCGGCTTTGTTAAATGAAGCATCCATCAATCTGCTGGTTGTCCGTGCCAACCGTACTTGGAAAAATACGGATCAGGCACTGTATGAGCATTTGTTACAAGTTAAACAAAAAGAAGTACCCCTCCTTTCTATCTGACACAAGCAGACAGAAATACAGTGGAAGACTTACAGGACAATTACCTCCTTACACGAACTTTAAGAATATGGAATACAGCTGTTCCAACTCGGACTGACCGCCATTGAATACAAAGGAAAATAGATAATGATAGCAAAAGAAATAAATATAACCCATACAGGTCAAATTCTGGCCAGCTTCATTATCGGACTGTGCTTATGCCTATGGACAGCCCTCAACATGAAGCCCTCCATAGGAGTTGCAATAGGGTTCATACCTTTTGCCACGCTTTTTATCTTCATATGCATAAACAGACCCGTCATTCTGCTGGCCATCACCTTTATGCTGAATTACCTGATAATGGGAATTAACAGATATCATTCCATCCCTATTGCCATTACCAATATCTTTGATTTGCTCTACGGCATCATGTTGGCCCTTATTCTTCTGAAACAGTTGCAAAGCAATCATCATTCAGGAAAATACTAAACGTCTATACCTGCATCACATTGGTCTGGCTGCTATATTGTATCATCAACATAGGTAATGGTATAACCGGTGAATTTTACATGGAAGCATGGCTTCGTATTTTAAGACCCTGGGCCTTATACCCTATTCTGACCTGTATTATTCTATCCATACACTGCAATCGCTACACTTTTATCCATTATTTTTTAATACTATGGGGTATCATGACCCTACTGGCTGCCGCAAAAGGATATTGGCAAAAGAACAAAGGTTTTGACAGTACCGAGCTAAGCTGGTTGTGGGCCTACGGAGCACGTACCCATTTTATCCATTCCGGCATCCGCTATTTCTCATTTTTCACTGACGCGGGTCTTTTCGGTGCCAGTATGGGATTATCCTGCACTGTTTTCACGCTTACTTTTTTCTATACAAAGAACCTATTTCTCAGACTCTTCTATTTAATAGTGGGTATGGCAGGATTTTATGGTCTGTTAATATCGGGAACCCGATCGGCCATAGCTGTACCCATTGCAGGCTGGGGCTCTTTCTGTTCCTGTCTAAAAGTTGGAAAATAGGCATCATCTCCTTTATCCTGCTTGCCGGAGGGATAGGAATGCTGAAATATACCAAGATCGGAGAGAACAATAAGTTGATCCGTCGTATGCGTACTGTCTTTGACACAGAGGATCAATCGATGATGGCTCGTTTCGAGAACCAGAAAGCACTGAATGCTACATGGATGAAATGCCCTTCGGCATAGGCATGGGAGCCATAGACGGGGTAGTTCCTCCCCATAACAAATATTATTTCGTTTCCATCTGTCCTTCAGACTCCAGTCTGGTAGATGTATGGAAACAGATGGGAATAGTGGGACTGTGTGTGTTTTTGGGTATGCATGCCATTCTATTTCTATCGGGCTCCTACATCCTTTTATTCAAAATCCGAAATCCGGAAATCCGGGGACCGCTGACAGGTATGTTATGCGGTTGTGCAGGCATACTGGTAGCTTCTTACGCCAATATGGTTTATTTCCAGTTTCCTAACGGAATCTTGATTTATTCTTGTTTCACCTTTGTTTTTTTAGGACCTTATTTAGATAAACAATACTCAGAAATACATGGACTACCAGCAGCCTGACCTATCCGTCATCACCGTGAACTATAACGGTTTTCACGACACCTGCGAATTCATTGACTCGTGGGCAGCCACTGTATTCTCTGTCAGTTATGAATGATAGTCATTGACAATGGTTCCACTGCCAATGAAGCCGCCTTGCTACAAAAAACATATCCTTTTATCCAAGCCGTACGCAGTGAGCGGAACTTAGGATTCGCCGGAGGTAACAATCTGGGTATAAACCTTGCAAAAGGAAAATACCTGTTCTTGCTGAACAATGATGTTTGTATGGTCAAAGATGCCATACCCTTGTTGATAAAACGCCTTCTGTCCTCCGACAAGATAGCAGGTGTCTCCCCGTTAATCCGTGATTATGCAGAACCGCACGCCATACAATTTGCAGGATACACCCAACTTTCGCCCATTACCTTAAGAAACAGAGCCATAGGCAAAGGGAAAATAAATAAAGGCCACTACCCCGCCCAAAAAACGCCTTATCTGCATGGTGCCGCCATGTTACTGAAAAAAACAATAATAGACAAGCTTAGCCTGATGCCCGAAGAATATTTTCTATATTATGAGGAACTGGACTGGTGCACCTATATCAATAGGGAAGGCTACGAACTATGGTACGATCCCGCTTGCGAAATATGGCACAAGGACAGCAGCTCCACCGGAAAAGAAAGTCCGTTGAAATACTATTACCTGAGCAGAAACAGATTACTATATGCCTACCGCAATCTCTTTGACTGGAAACTTCCGGTTTCCATCTTATACCAGACAATGATTGTATGTCCCAAAAACATACTGACCGCCTTGGGAAAAGGAAAGAAAACCATAGCCAAAGCACATTGGGAGGGAACAAAAGCATTTTTCAAACTTAGAAACAAAGACAAACAGCCATGATATTTCTAGCATACATAGAACTACTACTTTTCGCGATATGTGCCTTTACTGTTTTTTACCTGCTGGTGTACGCCATAGCGGCAACAGGCAACCGCACCGACAAATATTCCGAATCAAGAGTAAAACACCGTTTCGCCATTCTGATACCGGCCTATCAGGACGATGACTACATACCCTATACCGTCAAATCATTTCTGCAACAAGAATATCCTATAGACTGCTATGACATTATCGTCATTTCAGACCACCTGAAGCCGGAAACAAACAGACAACTGGCACAATATCCCATCACCCTGTTGCAAGCCAGATTCAAGAAAAGTTCAAAAATGAAATCTGTCAAAGCTGCAATGTCACAATTACAAGAAGGACAATACGATATCGTTTTAATCATGAATGCGGACAATGTAGTGGACACCAACTTCTTGAAGTTGTCAACAATACGTATGCCAGCGGCTCCAATGCCATCCAAACCCATCGCATCTATCAGGAAAGACCCAGCAATGTCAGCATATTGAATGCCATCACCGACGAGATAAACAATTCCATTCTTCGTGCGGGGCATGTCAATTTGGGACTTTCAGCTTCGCTGAACGGCTCCGGAACCGCAATAGACTTCACTTGGTTCAAAGAAAACATCCGTCATTTAAAAGACGATGACGATGAAAAAGTCATCGAATCCTTGCTGCTCCGCGAACGGATATATGTGGAATATTTAAATAATACCATGTATATGCCTTGAAGAATAGTGGAAAGAAAAAATTCTATACCCAACATAGCACTTGGATTAAAACCCAATATTATTCCCTGTTCACCAATATCGGTAATCTGCCCGGCGCCATTTTAAGTGGAAAATTTGATTATGCCGACCGTATTCTGCAATGGTTCATTTTCCCTCGCACCATCCTGCTAGGTATCCTCCTCCTGTTCAGTTTCCTGTCCGTATACTTCCACTGGAGCGCCTGCCTAAAATGGTGGGGATTATTACTCACTTTCTTATTGACTATGGCAATAGCCACTCCAAACTACTTGGTGGACAGCAAATTCAACAAAGCCATGAAAGCTATCCCCTTTCTGGCGGCAGGCATGATATTCAATATGCTTTTAAGAAAGAAAAAATAAAAGCCCCATGCTATCGGAAATTATACATATCATGGAATATACGCTATATATCTACCTTTCCGTCAGTGTGGGTATATAGTCCTGTTTTCTGCCGCCTCTCATTTCTTCAAACAAAAGAAATATCCCGCGACTACTGTCCGGCAACGTTTTATCATCCTTGTTCCCGCCTATAAAGAGGATGCGGTCATTCACGCCTGCGTCACTTCCGTTCTGCGCCAAACTTATCCGGCAGAGCTTTACGACCTGATAGTCATATCCGACCACATGCGTCCCGAAACCAATGCCTCACTGCGCAAAGAACGCATCGGTTGATAGAACTGCATGAAAAGGAAAGTTCCAAGGCAAAAGCCCTGCGCATTGCAGCAGAGACCATCACAGACCAGCCATACGATTATGTCCTCATACTGGATGCCGATAATCTGATCTCACCCTGTTATCTTCAAGAACTGAATAAGGCAGTTTCACAGGGTATAAAAGCCATACAGACACACCGCAAAGCCAAAAATATGAATACAGACATAGCCCTATTGGATGCCGCCATCGAAGAGATGAACAATTCCATCTTCCGCAAGGGACACATCCGGCTGGGATTTTCATCTGCCTTACCGGCTCCGGAATGGCTTTCGATTTCCGATGGTTTGTCCGGAACATCATCCATACCCATAGTACGGGCGAAGACAAAGAACTGGAAGAACTCCTGCTCCGTCAAGGCATTCACATTGAATATATAGACACCCTAGAAACATTGGACGAAAAAGTCCGGCAACCGGATGCCTTGCGTAACCAGCGCCGCCGCTGGATAGCCACCCAGCTTTTCCTTGCATTAAAAATGGGACGTAACCTCCCCACAGCCTTACTGAACGGAAACGGAGATTATCTGCTGAAAACCCTCCAAGCCTTTATCGCCCCCCGCAGCATTCTGTTGGCGCTCATCGGATTCTTTTCATGTGTTCTCTGCATTTTCTCTCCGGCTTCTTCCATAAAGTGGTGGATTTTGCTTATCTTGCTGAACGGTGCGTTAGACCTGGCCATTCCGTCCAATATGAGATATAAATACATGAGCAGAATCCTCAGGCAGACACCTTATTTTGTAATCATTATGCTTCTCAACTTGTTTCACTTGAAAGGAATGGCACAGAAGTTCAACCATACACAGCATGGATAGAATTATGAATATAAAAGAGTACTTAACAGCAACACCCGCAATGGAAAAAACGGATACACGGTTTCATCATGCATCCGGTAAAGACACGCCCCTATTGGTGGATACGCGTATGGCAGCCTTTCTACATAAAAAAAGGCCGGGGCTCAGTCATTTATTCCAGTGTACGGAAAGACCTTCCACCGTTCCACCTGTTCCAGATGGGAAAATATTCGGTAGTGGAAGATTTCTCCTGCTTGAACAATGCCGTAGGCGACATCGTAATCGGCGATTATTGCCGGATAGGACTCGGCAATACGGTCATCGGTCCCATCCGGATAGACAACGGGGTCAATATTTCACAAAACGTAGTCCTGATAGGATTAGATCACAATTACCAGGATATCACTCAAGGCATCATCGAACAAGGTATCACCACTTCTCCTATCCACATCGGAGAACATACCATCATAGGAGCCAAACGTGATTGTACTGCCCGGAATCACCATCGGCAAACATTGTTTTTATCGGTGCCGGGTGTGTGGTTACCCAAAACATACCCGACTATTGTGTCACGGTAGGAAATCCCGCACGCATTATCAAACGCTATAACCCTCAATCACAAACATGGGAAAAAATATAAAAATATTAGTATGTGCCCATAAGGACAGCCGGCTACCACAGCATGAGTACTTCTGTCCCATACAGGTGGGGGCCTCCCTAACCAGTGCCCGATTCTTCCCTGTACTAGATAACACAGGAGATAATATATCCGACAGGAATCCTCACTTTTGTGAACTAACCGCCCATTATTGGGCTTGGAAAAATCTAAAGTGTGACATTATAGGGCTCAATCATTACAGGCGCTTCTTTGATTTTCATCGCCCGTTTCCGGCTTTTTCACCAGACAGGAGTTTCATCAACATAGATTCATTTCTAAAAGAAACTTACCGATTTCCTGATTTAGAAACCTTATTAAATGATTATGACATCATCCTCTCTCCCAAGCGTCATTATCCCTATAACGTCGCTACACAATACGCCATATTCCATCTAGTCAATGACCTCAATTTGCTGAAAGAAGTCATTCAACACCTCACACCCGAATATGCTGAAGCTTTTCATACATTCATGTATCACTGCAATGCCTATTCCGGATATAATATGTTCATCACCGGACGGAAACATTTTGACGAATACTCCCAGTGGCTATTCAGCGTATTGTTTGAATTAGAAAAACGGATAAAACTGTCCGCCTATCCGGATCAGGCACGTCTGTTCGGCTATTTATCAGAAAGATTGATCAATGTCTATTGCATAAGGCACCGGTTAAAGATAAAGTATGTTCCCGTCATCATGCCCTTGGAAGAAACGTTTCAGAATCCGAGCAACCTGCTTTATACGCTTCGCCGACTAAAGAATGATCTTATTTATAAACTCACAGAATTATAAGTTATGCCGTTGGTTTCTGTCATCATCCCTATATACAATACAGAAAAATTCCTGCCTTTGTGTATCAGCAGCGTCTTAAACCAGACACTGACAGACATTGAAGTACTGCTGGTTAATGACGGAAGTACGGACGGAAGCGGGAAAATATGTGACGAATACGCCTGCAAGGACCAACGAATACAGGTAATACACACTCTGAACCAAGGAGTCAGCCATGCACGAAACCAAGGACTGGAAACCGCAAAAGGAGAATATATAGCTTTCATGGATAGCGACGACTGGATAGAAACGGATATGATAGCCACTCTTTATCAACTTATCCGGACAAACGAAGCCGGTCTGGCTACTTGCGGATATATCATTGAAAATGAAGATGGTCGTCCGATTTACCACATCAACGAAGTGAAATCCGGCAAATTAACCCAGTGGGAAGCCATTCACTCCCTGTTTAACGACAGGCATTACAAATACAAAGGAAACTTATGGGATAAATTATATCATAAAGAAATCATTGACAAACATCACCTAAAATTCAATGAACATATTTATTATAATGAAGACAGGCTCTTTATTTTTCAATACCTGAGCCACTGCCAATCAGCCGCATACACCACTTCCCCTATTATCACTATGTCACAAGAAAATCAAGCGCCATGAACCTGTCGCAAAAAAACTACACCCCAAACTGTGCACTTTCATGGATGCATTCGACCTGATGACTTCACTTTCGGCTACATTCCCCACCTATATTCTACGTGCTTTGTCGGCCGATTACATAAAAAGTTCGTTCTTGTTCTATACCCAACACTCACGGGAAATCCCCTTCAATGAATTATGGGACAGAATGCTAAGAATCAGAAAAAAACAATTATATACATCTTCCACTTTCTCTTAAAAATAAAGTATGCGCTATATGGCATCAGACTTATCCTGCGGGCATGGCTCAAGTGAAAAGACCAATTTACTGCTTACTTAACACGCACCCGTTTTATCTTTCCATGCACCCACAACAAGGCACAGACCAATTTGTATGCCATCTGATGAAGGCCCGCAGTTTTATTCAGTTCGGGAATCAGTTCCAATAAAGGAGATTCCACCTTTTCCAGTCTTATATAATCCTTCATCATTCTATCCGGAAACAGTTCCTTATACACCCGCTTTCTTTCCATATCTCTTGTTCCGGCATCCGTTTCACTGACCCCTCCGGTACAAACCTACAAACGATGGAACGAATATTACGGAACGTCGCATTGTTGAATATCAAGGTCTGAATATAAAATTTCCAATCGGATACAATCTTATAACTCTCGTCATACCTGTTTTCATCAAAAAGTTCTTTACGGAAGAATGAAGCCTGATGCAATACAGTTCCCCGAATCAAATCCATCAGCGTTATATCCTCCTTATGAAATCCCCACACCTCTGTGCCATGCACTATTTTTCCAACAACAATATCGCTGTCCAATGAAGGTGCCACCTCCTGCAACACACCATTGTTATAAAATTCATCACCGGAATTCATAAAGTTCAAATACTCTCCATGCGCCTGTAAAACTCCTTTATTCATGGCATGATAAATACCCTTGTCCGGCTCCGATACCCAATAGTCCACTTTACCGGCATACTCTTTTATCACTTCAATACTTCCATCCGTAGACCCTCCGTCAATAATAATATACTCAAAATCCCTAAAAGACTGGCCGACCACACTTTCTATGGTTTTCCTCAACCCTTCTTTATTATTATAATTAATGGTTATAATCGAAAATTTTCTTTGTGACATAATTTTCCGCTTTTTACAATCTAAAGTTTCCATTCGTCATCCAGACTGAGCGATTTTTCGAATCCGACATACAGAGGCACAATCCGGCTGACATTCGAAGTATAAGTACCGATAAAAAATGAAGAATGGATCAGAATATCCATATCCAACAGCATATTCAATGTATCTATATATCTACTTTTTTTATCCTTTGTATTAAACAAAGACTCGTCAAATCCTGTTTGTGTCACAGCTGTGTTCCAGTAAACATTAAATCCTTCGGCAACCAGTACGGATTTCAACTTATCCGTCACAGAACCATCATCCGTAGCTATAAACACATTACGGCTGATATGCTTCTTCCCTTTAACAGCATCAATATAAAGAGACAAACCAAGTTCCTTCATCTCACGGGAAACTATCTTATCTCCCCGCCTTATATGTACCGCTATGTAATCTACCGGCAAATTCATCTCGCTTTTCCTTTTTTCTATATAGCCGGTTGTCTTTTCATTAAATTTTAATATTTTCCGCAAGGCAGAGCCATAATCATTTCTGATATCTTCCAGTTTCTCCAGAAAATCCTCCGATCTCATTTTTAGAAAGACCTCATTCCCTAGTTCCGTTTCCGGATGAAATAACAGATATATCCTATTCATCATATAGAAAATATAATACCGGAAAAAAGCGGACGGATTATAATAGATATTTCCCCACCAAGGTTTCCCCTTTTTATAAACAATATATTGCGAACACATCACCCCGTTACAGTCTGGCAAGACCGATTCGAAATAATCACTCCAGCCTTTCTCTACCCTTGCATTCCAGTTCCTTGTATTGACAGTCAGCTCTTCCTGATTATAGTCCGCATAGACCAATGCCAAAGCAAGGTTAGACAACTCTGAGAACAACCCTCTTCCAGTCAAACTATATACGATTCTTTTTTTCTCCATCTCCATAATAGAACATAATGATCAAACTTTTATATCCTCCAATCCGATAAAGCCGTTGGACGTTTGTGTCAGTGCATGCCCGAATCCACTTTGAAACCCCTCACATTCCAGCAAACAGCAACGAACTGCTTTCAAATAATATTCCACCATAGGATGATGTATAAACAAATCTGCCTGCAGGACACCTTTACTCAGCACAGGCGGAAGCTCTATACGCCTCTCGATGCAAAAATCCCCTTTAGGTAAATGACTGATACTCCCGTAATAATGTCCCGGAGCATAAGTAGCATAAGGCACTTCCGTCCTGCTCTTCAAAACCAGCATTACATCATACATCATATCCTCTTCAGAATATCCCTGTATTTTCACAGTCAGAAAATTCTGACCTCCATGAATAGTGGAAGAGGCACATTCCGTTCCGTTTATCTCAATGCAATCTATATGAAGCGTATTTTTCGTCCAACCCACATAATCTATAATTTTACTTTTCCGGACCGTCCCTTTCTCTTTCAAGTAATAATCGATGGCAGAATGAACCGTCCCTTGATAAACCGCGGTACCATTTTCCAAGCATATTCCTTTTGTACACAAACTTCTTACCGCTGCCATGTTATGACTGACAAACAAGACTGTCCGTCCCTCTCCTTTCGACACATCCTGCATCTTGCCAATAGCCTTCTTTTGGAATTCCGCATCTCCACTGCCAACACCTCGTCCACCACCAGAATTTCCGGCTCCAGATGGGCGGCGATAGCAAATCCCAACCGCACGGTCATACCCGAAGAATAACGTTTCACTGGAGTATCGATATATTTCTCCACACCGGCGAAAGCCACAATCTCATCCAACTTGCGGGTAATCTCCGCCTTGGTCATCCCCATGATGGAACCATTCATATAAATATTCTCCCGTCCTGTCATTTCGGGATGAAAGCCTGTACCCACTTCCAGCAAAGAGGCAATACGCCCCCGTGCACGGATACAACCGGCAGTAGGAGAAGTCACCCGCGAAAGGATTTTCAACAAAGTGGACTTTCCCGCACCGTTCTTACCTATAATACCCAGCACTTCACCTTCCTCCACATGGAAATTAATATCTTTCAACGCCCATACAAAATCTCCCGTCGCTTTCTTGGAACGGTCATTCTCTTCCCCGATTCTGAGATACGGGTCCTCCTTTCCACGGATCCGCGCCCACCAACGATTCAAATCACGGCTCAGCGTGCCGGTTCCGATGCTTCCCAATGCATATTGCTTGCTGATATTCTGAAACTCTATCGCTATTTTTCCCATTCTGTCCCTTCTTTTAAATCACATCCATGAAACTACGTTGCACTCTATTAAAAGTCACCATCCCCCCAAAGCATTATCACCACTGTAAACGCCAACGTGTAGCCTAAGTGGAACCAACTGAAGTCCCCACCCCCAAGAATCCGAAATTTAAATGTTTCGATAAGGGAAGTCAGCGGGTTCGCCACAATGATCCACATATACTGCTCATGACTCTGCCTCATCACGGACAAAGGTAAATAACCGGAGTGGCATACATCCACAACTGTACCCCGAAAGTAATCAAGAAACGCAAGTCACGGTACTTGGTCGTCAAGGAGGATATCAATAATCCGAACCCCAAACCAAGTCCTGCCAACATGAGCAGCAGCAAGGGAGCCAACCAAGCATATCCGTTGACCATCAACGAATATCCGTTGCACAAATAGTAAATATAAATTAAAACGAACAATCCGAACTGAATGCCCATCTTTATCATGCAAGATATAACGATGGACAAGGGTACCACCAGACGAGGGAAATATACTTTTCCAAATACATTCTGATTGGCGTTGAACGTATCCGAACAGCGGCTTAAACACTCCGAGAAATAATTCCAGCAAAGTAAGCCCGCCATATAAAACAGCGGTTGGGGAAGTCCGTCGGTAGGAATACCGGCAATACCGCCAAAAACAAACATGAACATGACGGTAGTAAGCAGTGGCTGGATAACAAACCATAACGGTCCTAAAACAGTCTGTTTATAAAAAGTGACGATATCCCGTCTGATATACATTACCAGCAAATCCCTATACAGCCATACCTCTTCCAGATCCAACCGGAACAAACCGGACCGAGGCTTGATCACAATATCCCATTTTTCCTGTTCATCTTGTACCATACACTACTTTTTTTAGTAAATTATTCCAACTGTCACATACCTTCTCTATATGAAATGTATCAGCATACTCCACCGCCTTATTTCCCATCCATTCCCAATCCGTCCGATCAGCCATATACGACATACAACCGGCCAGCTGAGCTATATTCCCTGTTTCAAAAAGAACGGCCATATCTTTGTCTTTCAACAACTCGCGCGTTATCGGTAAATCAGATGCAATAACAGGTAACCCGTGCGCCATAGCCTCTATCATCACCAGGCCGAATCCCTCCCAACGGGAACTCAGCACATACATACTGGAATGTGCATAATACTCCTGCACCTCTTTCGTGAAAGGATGCAGCGCGATGCTCTTTTCCAATTCATATTCATTGATCAATGAACGGTAAAGCGCTTCCTCAGGACCCTCCCCCACAATTTCCAGTGTCCAGTCCGGATGAGTTTTCACAAAAACAGAAAAAGCTTTTATTAAAATATCAAATCCTTTATGTCCGAATGAAAAACGACCGACCGCCAAAATCCTTCTATATTCCTTCTTTCCCCGACCTTTAGGCAGTACAGTCAGAGGATTGTATATCACCTCGCAGCACAGGTTCATTTTCCGAAAGAAACAACCGGCATCTGCATGACTTAAAACCACCCTCTCGTCCAATTTCCCCATCTGGACTTGAAAAAAGCAATCCAATCCCGGCAAATAGGGAGTTTCTTTCTCAAAGAATGCTTCATAAGAATTATGCAGCCACCCAACAGTCTTTGTCCGGATCCGACTCTTTACTGCAGAGAGGTGCAGAGCCATAAAAGCATGTACCCCGATGACTACATCACATTGCCGGGCATTTATTTTCCTTGCCAATGTCCGTTTATAAGAAGAAGGGAAAAAACTGGCAGCATACCATTCTGAAGTCAGCCGGGTATGAGGCAACCCATGTTATATAAAAAACTATAGCCTTTACATAACAAACGCTCGATGAAAGAGGAGGCGGAATAAGAGAAAGAATCAAACCGCACGGTACTTTCGGCATATCCGTACATCGACAAGTCCGTACAAGTATCCGTGGTCAGTATCGTGACTTCATGTTTTCCGGACAAAGCCTTGGCTATTTCAGCCAACACACGCTGTACTCCGCCGAAACTGAAGACAGTATCACAATAAAATAATATTCTCATGGAATTTAGATTACACTCTTTCTTCGCAAAGATACAATAAAGAAATGAAAATAAATGCGGAATGAAGAAAGAATATCATATAATACAAAGCAGGTATCTGCGGCACGTACATACGTATAGAGCGGCACGTACATATGTGAAATCCTGCTCCCCCAAAAACAACAGGTCAAATAAAAAAAGACCTTGTTCTTTTTTAAAAAAGATGGCGAGCTTTTTTAAAAACCTCCTGATCTTTTTACTGCCATCGGAAATTTGCCATATTCCATAGAGGTATCCCCCCTTCAGACACACTTTTTGCAAAGAAAAAGCCTGAGAACATCCTACTTCATATTAAATCGGAACAACTTATAAAAAAGGATATATTACTGATAACAAATAGATTATATGAAATTCTGCTCCAAAAAACAGTGAGGGCATGAGAGCATAAGTGAGAGCTACAATTTTTACCATCACTATACAAATAGTTCATAAACAACCAGTTGTGCACACAATGAGGGCATGAGGGCATTATCACCCCGAATTTCCAGTGAAAGATTCTCATACTCATCGAGATATTATCAAGATAATGCATGATGCTGAATATAAATCAATATCTTTGCAAAAAGAAGAAGAATGACAAAGAACACAAGTTACCATTACAGCATCATTATTCCGCACAAGAATACCCCCCGTCTTCTGGAACGCTGTCTGTGCTCAATTCCCACTTGGATGAAATTCAAATCATTATCATTGATGACAACAGCAATTCCGAATCTGTCGATTTTTCTCATTTCCGGGAAACGGCAGAAAAATACGGAAGTCCTGTTCACTAAGGAGGGAAAAGGGGCAGGATACGCACGGAACATAGGGCTCTCCCACGCCCGTGGCAAATGGATTATCTTTGCAGATGCAGACGATTTCTTTACAGCCGATTGTTTTACTATCTTAAACGAATACATGGACAGCCCCCATGAAGTCATCTATTTCAATGTACGTTTTGTCATGTCCGACAATCCGTCCCAAGAAAGCCGACGCGGAACTTACTATACCAACTTCTTCAATGATGTAAACCCGGAAAACAAACTGCGATACCAATCTCAAGTTCCTTGGGGCAAAATGATAAGGCGCAGCTTCCTGTCAACATTCCACATTCAATTCGATGAAACAAGAATAGCCAACGATGTGTATTTTTCATGCCTTGTCGGTATATATGCCCCCAAAGCAACCACAGACAGAAGAATCATTTATTATTGTACCGAATCCGGCCAGTCCCTTGCTATGTCCAAACAAGACCGCGAGAGTTTAATCATACGGTTTAACGCAAGCATGAAATGCAACAGACTGTTGCGACAAGAAAAAATCCACTATTACCTGTCACCACTTCCGTGGTGTATCCCTTCGGCAAAAACAAAAGAATGGCTCCCCGCCAAATACTTTTTTGAATACCTGTTTTTCTTCCGCCTGCAAGCATTCAAAGAATTATATTATGCTTTTTCCGCTATCCTGTCACATATGAATGAGCCGGCCACAAAAGAAACCGACAACCAATGTAACAAGAAGACTACCAACCTAAGGAATAATATTCATTACACAAGAAGATTCAACGGTACAACCTTCCCCATATCTTATAATACAATTTGATCAGATTAGCGTATTTATACAATATGTGATGTCTGTAAATCCCCCAATTCAAAAGCAGAGAAAAAGGATAGAACAAATTCAATTCGTACAAAACCTCCATAGGCCGGAACTCTCTGCAATGCTTCCTTATCAGATTTCTTTTAAACTTATCTATCGCATCATTACTTTCCCTTGTAACCCCTATTACAGCAGCATTATACACCACCGGCATCAACTTGTTCAAAATGAAACAGATATTTTCAGCATACAATTCCTGTTCCATGTGCTCATTAAAAACAGTCAAGATAAAAATAAAATCCTTTGCCGGCTTGTCAAAGTCCGTTTTCGCCTTATTCATGGTTGAGAAAGGATTTGAACGCCTGTAGAAATAAGTAAAAGAATTGACGGAAGCAAACGTTTCCACCTTTTTATACAGAAAATAGCACCACAAAAAGTCCTCAAACAAAATGCCCGTCCTGAAATAAATGGCATTCTCTGTCAGCACCTCCTTTCTGATCAATCTGTTGACCGGAGTGGATGTTATTTTCGAATCCAGAAACAGCTTGTTGATACGTATCCGTCCTTCCGTATATCTTTGCAAATCACTGTTTTTGTTTTCCATCCCTTCTGAATAAGAATCCCCCTGCACCAAGTCAATCCCCGGATATCTTTTCGTTTCCTCCCATAATTCTCCAGACAATTCTCATAAAGCATATCATCCGAATCTATAAAAAAAGATAACCACCCCGGGATAGTTCTATTCCCTTGTTCCTTGCCGCAGAGACTCCTTCATTCCTCTCATTTCTCACGATCCTAAAACTGATGTTCCCTTTATATCCGGCCAGCTTTTCCTCTATCAGGCGCATACTGTTATCCGGAGAGCAATCATCAATGATGATACACTCAAAACAATCAAAAGTTTGGTTGATTATGGAATCAAGACATTCTGATACGTATTTTTCCACCTTGTAAACCGGCATCACCACCGTTATCTCTTTCATCATTATCTGCTAATCATTATAAAATGCAATATTCGCAAAAACAAATGATACTCACAACATTCCAAAGACTTTAATTACTAAATAGCCCCATCTTCATCCATTGAAACCCACTTTTTACTCCGAATACAGCCGACATTCCATAAAAAAACGGATATGGACAGGAATTTCAACAACTTCTTATTGGATATATAAAAAGAATACACTATTTTTACGGAAAAACAAACCAGGGGAATGAAAATAGTATATGTATACGACTCCATAGCCCGTATAGGAGGCATGGAACGGATTTTAACGGATAAGATGAATTACTTGGCCGAAATTTATGGGCACGAGGTCTATCTTATCACTTCTTCCCAAGGCAATCATCCTTTTTCTTTCCCGTTATCCCACAAAGTGGAACATATCGATCTGGATACAAAGTTTCATTTGCAATACCAGCATCCGCTTCTGGAACAATTGAGAGTGGGATGGACTTTGAACCATAAATTCGAACAAAAATTTAAAAAAGAGATTAGGCTCATCAATCCCGATATCATATCAGGAAATACCAGTTTCAAAGCGGATTTGATCTGTAAATTAGACTGCAAGGCAAAGAAAATCATAGAATCGCATTGCGCCAAAATATACACCCGGATACCTGCAAACCGCAAAAAGAGTTTTTTTAAAGATATAAAAGACAGATACGTCAGCTACCAATGTTTCCGTGATGTAAAACGATACAGCGATGCTATAGTCACACTGACACAAGGAGATGCCGCCATGTGGGGACAACATCCGAATATACATATCATTCCGAACACCACCTCTATTGATATACAAACAATCAGCTCCTGTGAGGCTCCCCGTGTAATAGCGGCAGGCAGACTGACCTGGCAAAAAGGATTCGACAGACTGGTTGACGCATGGAATATCGTGCAGAAACGCCACCCCGACTGGATACTGGATATATTTGGTGAAGGATTTTACAAGGATAGCTTAACCCGGCAGATTAAAGACAGAAAGCTGGAACACTCCATCACAATTCATCCTTTTACACAAAACATAACGCAAGAATACCTGAACAGTTCCATTCTGGCCCTAAGCTCCAATTACGAAGGTTTTGGACTGGTCTTGATCGAAGCCATGAGTCTGGGTGTTCCTTGTGTTTCTTTCGACTGTCCTTTCGGTCCATCGGAAATCATCAGAAACCAGGAAGACGGACTCCTCGTCAAAAACGGAGATATACAAGGATTTGCCAACGCTCTTTGCCACTTGATAGAACATGAAGCAGAAAGAAAAGCTTTTGGCAAAAGAGCTAAACAAAATATAACACGCTACTCACTCCGAAACATCATGCCGCAATGGGAAATGTTGTTTCATAAACTGACTGAAAAATGACCATCGTTTATCTATACACAGCACTATGCACCGTGGGAGGCGCAGACCGGAGCATCATCCAAAAAGCGAACTATCTGGCTGACGAAATGCATCAGGATGTATTTATTATCACAGATTCACAAAAAGAACGCCCGCCCGTTTTCCCGATATCTCCCAGAATCAGGCACATTGACATAGGAATTGATTTTGACAGACAATATCATCACAACCTGTTAGTAAGAGGATATTATTATTTTACCCTGATGCACCTGTACAGAAAGAAGCTGGAGTATTGGCTGAAAACCTTGAAACCGGATATTGTCATCAGCACATTGGGCCGAGAATTGGATTTTCTGACACAACTGGATGATGGAAGCGTAAAAATAGGAGAATCCCATATAGCCAAACCATACACTCGTAACCTGCATCTGATGGAACAACGGGGATTCCCATACAAGCAAATCGCACGGCATTGGAGAAAGAAACAGGAGGAGGCTGTAAAAAACTGGATGCGCTGGTTGTTCTGACACAACATGATGCGGATAATTGGAAAGAAGTGAAGAAGGCTTGTGTCATACCGAACTTCTTACCTTTCTCACCCGAAAAAGGGAGTTCTTGCCTGGAGAAAAGAATCATCAGCATAGGAAGATACAGCGAACAGAAGGGGTATGACCGCCTGATTGAAGCCTGGATCAAAGTCAATCGGAAGCATCCCGACTGGCATATCCGCATTTACGGAGAAGGACAGGATAGGAACAGCCTGCAAGAGCTTATTGAAAAGCATCATATAGAAAACAGTTTTTCACTATGCCCTCCGACAAAAAGCATTCAAGAAAAATATCTGGAAAGTTCCATATACGTCATGAGTTCACGATTTGAAGGATTACCGATGGCACTTCTGGAAGCGATGGCATGTGGTGTTCCCTGCATTTCATTCGACTGCCCGTACGGACCTGCCGAGATTATCACTCCGGAAGAAGACGGAATACTGGTGAAGAACGGAAACACGGACGAACTGGCTGACGCGATATGCCGCTGATAGAGGATACGGACAAACGCATACGGATGGGAAAGCAGGCCCAAAAGAATATCCAACGTTATTCACGCGAAGAAGTGATGAAACTGTGGGATGAACTATTCAACACCTTAACAACTGCCCGACCATGAATATCATCTACCTCCTTTTCCACGGACTATCCCCTTACAGCGGCATCAGTAAAAAGATCTTGCATCAGGTTAAAGGCTTTGAAGCATGTGGACACCGGGTAAGTTTATGCACATACAGCATAGCGGACAACGGCCACCGGGTAAGGATGATAAACAATGAAATAATAGAAGACTACGGAACAGGCAAACCGGCTGCGGCGAAAAGAAGAGTTTCCTACCAATGCATATACCGCTATGCTATAACACATCAAGTGGAATTAATCTATGTACGCTCTTTCCATAATGCAAATCCGTTCACCATCGGCTGTTCAGCAAACTGAGGAAAGCCGGAATTAAAATAGCGATGGAAATACCTACCTATCCTTACGACAGCGAATACGCCGGTTTCCCACTGGTCACACGCCTGGGGATACAAGTGGATAAAGTATTCCGAAAGACATTGGCAAAACACGTGAACGCCATCGTCACTTTCTCAGACTATCACTGTATATTCGGCCAACGTACCATTCAGATATCCAATGGAGTTGACTTTGATTCCATTCCGCTGAAAAAGACGGTTTCTAAAAATACCTCCGTCATTCATCTACTAGGAGTGGCCGAAGTACATTATTGGCACGGTTACGACCGCCTGATAGAGGGTTTGGGTAAATATTACCAAAACCCGGCAAACACAACCGTATTTTTCCACATCGCAGGAGGTATATGGAAATCCGAAATGCATGATTCACAACACGCTCCCGGATTTTATGAACTTATCAACAAATATCATATAGAAAAATATGTCATCTTCCACGGACAAAAAATGAACGAGGAACTAGACGAATTATTCAACGAAGCAGACTTTGCCATCGGCAGTCTGGCACGCCACCGCAGCGGCATCGACAAAATCAAAACATTAAAAAACAGAGAATATGCAGCACGGGGAATACCTTTTGCATATTCAGAAACAGATGGAGACTTTGACAAGATGCCTTATATACTGAAAGTTCCGGCCGACGAAAGTCCCATAGATATCCACCGGCTTATCCGGTTCTATATGGAACTGGATCTGTCTCCTCGTAAAATAAGGGATTCCATTAAAAACCTGTCATGGAAAGAACAGATGATGAAAGTAATAAACAACCTGTAATACTCCCGCCTATGATCCGAATCGCCTATTGTACCCCCTCTCTCCATATCCCCGGAGGAGTGGAAAGGTACTGACCACCAAAGCCAATTATCTGGCAGAGAATGGTAATTATGACATATATATTTTGCTGACTGACGGAAAAGGCAAGCCTCCCTGCTATACTTTATCGCCTAAAGTAAAAATCATCCAACTGGATATAGATTTTGAAGAATTATGGGAACTCCCTCTTTGGAAAAAAGTGCCGGTTTATCTGAAAAAACAAAGAATATACCGACGCAAGCTCTCTGCCGCCTTGTCTCACCTCAAACCGGACATCACAGTTTCTTTGTTACGACGGGAAATAAACTTTATCACTTCCCTCAAAGATGGAAGCAAAAAGATAGGGGAGCTACATGTAAACCGGAAAAACTATCGTAACTTTGAAAAGAACGAAAGCAACTTCATCAAGGAACTTTTTGCCAAATTATGGATGAAAAGTCTGGTGAGGCATTTAAAAAAGCTGGACAAGTTCGTTGTACTGAGTGAGGAAGACAGAGCCAACTGGCCCGAACTGCAAAATGTAAAAGTTATCAGCAACCCTCTACCCTTTCAATCCGGAACATTCAGCGACTTGAACAATAAACGGATAACCGCAGCCGGAAGATATACTTATCAAAAAGGATTCGATTTGTTACTGGAAGCATGGAGCAAAGTCTGTAACCGGCATCCGGACTGGGAATTACATATATATGGCAAAGGAGACAAGACTACATATCAAGTACTGGCCGGAAAATGGAAATTAAAGAACCTTTTTCTTGAAAATGCAACCCCGGATATGCTCTGTAAATACCATGAAAGTTCTATTTTTGTATCAAGTTCCAGATTTGAGGGATTCGGAATGGTCATAGCGGAAGCAATGGCGTGCGGAGTACCTGCCGTGTCATTCGCCTGTCCGTGCGGACCTAAAGACATCATCCGGGACGGGGAAGACGGACTATTGGTCGAAAATGGAAAAACAGAAGAACTGGCCGAAAAAATAAATTATCTGATTGAGAACGAACAAATAAGAAAAGAAATGGGGAAAAAAGCCCGCATCAATGTACAACGTTTTGCTGAAGATGTAATAATGCAACAATGGATTCAGCTATTCAACAACTTATTAAAACGGAACAAAACAATGAAAACAGATTCCCCCTACGACAGAGGAGACATCCATATAAATAAAAACGACAAAGTGCTGGAGATAGGTCCGGGCCATAATCCGACATATCGCTCCAACGTGATAGCCGAAAAATTTATTGACACCAATTACCACCGCTGCGGTGACGTGAAAATATACCCGCATCAGACCTTTGTACATGCCGATGGAGAAAAACTGCCCTTCAAAGACAAGGAGTTTGACTACGTAATATGCAATCAGGTATTGGAACACGTGGAACATCCCGAAGCTTTTGTCAAGGAATTATGCAGGGTAGCCCGACGGGGATACATAGAAACTCCCAGTCTGCTGGGCGAATACTTGTTTCCCAAAAAATCACATAAATGGGTTATATTGGATATAGACAACAAACTGGTCTTCTATGAAAAGAACAAGATGCCGGGAAACTATGAAAACGACTATGGAGAATTATTCCTGAATTATCTGCCTTTCCAATCCCTCCCCTACAAACTGCTGTGGCTGACGGAAGGAGATATAACCTTGAACCGTTATGAGTGGAAAGATGAAGTGGAGATACTAGTCAATCCCGAAGATGAATACTACTCCTCTTTCTTCCTCAACAAATGGAACTGGGAAATGGTGGAGAAACTATATCCCCGCCGTTCCGCCCTGACGGAAATGAAGAAGATGATTCAAGCCCTGTTCTATATCCTCAAAAACAAATTCAAATCACGATTCAGTAATCACCGGAATCCGGTCACACTGTCCGAATATATAAAAACGCATGAAGTGGTACGCTGACTATTTATCCATCTATGACAAGCCTTTCACCCAAGCCCCACAAGCGGTTATCAACCAAGTGAAAGACAAGGTCCGGCAGCTTGCAACTCATGCTCCGCTGGTTTCGGTGGTCGCCATCGCCCATAATGAAGAAAAGAGGATATTGAGCTGCCTGTGGTCTTTATGTGAAAACCAACATAACTATCCTGTAGAAATACTAGTCATCAATAATCATTCTACCGACCACACCGAAGAGGTACTAAAAGAATTAGGAGTCACCTACTTCAATGAATACCGGAAAGGTCCCGGTTTTGCCCGGCAATGCGGACTGAACCATGCCCGGGGGAAGTATCATCTCTGCATAGACGCCGACACACTTTATCCGCCCCAGTACATCAGTACCATGATAAAGTCTTACAGGACAAAGAAGTGGCAGGTGCATACGCCCTGTGGAGTTTTCTTCCTAATGAACATCATTTAGGACTTTTCTTCTATGAGACACTACGTGATCTCTATTTGAAAATACAAAATCTGAACAGACCGGAGCTCAATGTACGTGGAATGGCTTTTGCCTTCCACACGGAAACAGCCCGGAAAGAAGGATTCCGGACAGACATACTCCGCGGAGAAGACGGCTCCCTGGCACTGGCATTGAAAAAATACGGAAAATTAAGATTCGTCACCGCCCGCAAAGCCCGTGTCCTTACCGGCTATGGCACTATTTCGGCCGACGGATCCCTGTTCAGCAGTTTCAAAAAACGAGCCATAAAAGGTTTAAGAAGCTTCACGGCTCTTTTCTATAGCAAAAACAATTACGAGGACGAAGATTCTAACTTGATAAAGTAACGACAGATGAAAATAGCAATAGAAGCCCAGCGCATCTTCAGAAAAGAGAAACATGGCATGGACTATGTAGCTCTGGAAACCATCCGGGAACTGCAAAAGATAGACCAACAGAACGAATACTTCATACTGGTCAGCCCGGGAGATGATGTTTGTTTGCAAGAATCCGCCAACATGCATATCGTGACCGTTAATTGGCCATCCTATCCGCTTTGGGAACAGATAGGACTACCGTTGGCTTTAAAAAAAATCAAACCCGACCTGCTGCACTGCACAAGCAACACTGCCCCTGTGCATGGAAACATTCCACTGGTGCTTACACTGCACGACATTATCTTTCTAGAAAAAAAACAAGGCAAGAACCAGTCCATGTACCAAAGACTGGGACGTTTCTACCGAAAAATCATTGTTCCCCAAATCCTTACCAAATGCAAAAGAATCATTACCGTTTCTCATTTTGAATGCAACCGCATCAGTCATTTCCTGCACATTGACAAACAACTGCTTGTCGCCGTATACAACGGCTATTCACAACATTTCATACCCATACGGAACGCACAGGCCATCACTGCCCGATACATAAAGAACCATCCTTACCTGTTCTTTTTAGGAAATACCGATCCCAAGAAGAATACGGCAAGGGTATTGCAGGCATACGGCATTTATTTAAAAAAATCCAGTCAGCCCCTCCCCTTGCTTATCGCCGACCTGAAAGAAGAGATCATAGACGAATATCTGAACCGGGAAGGATTACAAGAATAAAAAAAAATGCTGTATCATCCCGGATACATTCCAAACACAGAACTACCCGCTGTTTATAGTGGAGCATCCGTCTTTATATACACGTCTTTACGCGAAAGTTTCGGCATCCCCATTCTGGAGGCGATGGCCTGTGGAACTCCCGTCATCACCTCAACACTTCCGCCATGCCCGAAATCGCAGGACCGGAGGGTATTCTGGTCAATCCGTTCGAACCGGAGGAAATTGCTTCCGCCCTCCTTCATTTAGAAGAAAATGCAGAATTCTATCAGTCACAAACTGCATATGGACTAGAAAGAGTCCGTCGGTTCTCATGGGAGAACACAGCCAGAGAAATATTGAATATATATAAAGAAATACTAGCATGAACACTCTTGAAATCCTCTTCTTCGTTCTCCTGTTCATTGTATTCTACACCTATGTGGGATACGGAATCCTGTTGTGGATATTGGTAAAAATAAAACAAAGTTTTATTTCCTTCTACGATACGGACGAACCGGAGCAAGAAACCTGCCGGAACGGCAACAACACCGACCTACCCGAAATCACCCTGTTCATCACCGCCTATAATGAGGAACAGGTAGTGGACGGAAAGATGAAAAACTGCCAAGAACTGGATTATCCCAAAGAGAAACTGCATATCGTATGGGTAACGGACGGCAGCAATGACCGAACCAATGAAAAATTAAAAGCATATCCCGATGTCACCCTATTGTTCGTCCCCGAAAGAAAAGGAAAAACAGCCGCTATGAACCGGGGCATGGGATTTGTCACCACACCTTTGGTCATATTCACAGACGCCAATACATTTATTAATCCGCAGGCCGTTCGCGAGATAGTAAAATGTTTTAACCATCCGCAGGTGGGATGTGTGGCAGGAGAAAAACGGGTGGACATGTACAGTACCGAAGGAGCGGTTTCCGGAGGAGAAGGATTGTACTGGAAATATGATCATGGCTGAAAAAAATGGATTATCAGCTCTATTCCGCCATAGGTGCTGCCGGAGAATTATTCGCCATCCGCACCCCGTTATATGAGGAAATGCCTGAAGATACCCTACTGGATGATTTTATGTTGTCCCTGCGTATCGCCATGAAGCAGTATACGATAGCATATTGTGATACGGCATATGCCTTGGAAAGCGGATCGGCCGATATGAAAGAAGAGGAAAAAAGAAAAGTACGTATCGCGGCAGGAGGATTGCAGTCTGTCTACCGTTTGAAAGAACTGCTGAATCCGCTACGTTATGGAATCCTCAGTTTTCAATATGTTTCCCATCGCGTGCTGAGATGGTCGGTAACCCCGGTCGCCTTGTTTCTGCTCTTTCCCTTGAATATCCTGCTGGTTGTCTGTAGTGAAAGCCTCCCGGTTTATTTTCTTTTTCTTCTGCTGCAATCCGCATTCTACCTCGGGGGAGTTTATGGCAGCCTCTTGTCTGCCAAGTCCGTAAAGAACAAATTCCTTTATATTCCCTACTATTTCCTGTTCATGAACATCAATGTGATAAAAGGTTTCTTCTATTTGAAGAGACATGCCGGCGGAACATGGGAAAAGTCCCGCAGCATAATATTTACTCACCAAAATACTTTTTTATCATCTCACGCAAAGCGGGAGCCATGATCGGCTTGGCCATATAATCGTCACATCCGGCTTCAAAAGCCTTGTCACGGTCACTGTCGTATGCATTGGCGGTAAGAGCTATGATGGGAAGTGTCCCTCCCTTCAGACGAATTCTTCTGGTAGCTTCCAAACCGTCCATAACAGGCATCTTTATATCCATCAAAATCATATCGGGCCGGCAACTCTCAAATTTCTCAATAGCCTCCTGCCCATCATGGGCACGGTGAACTTCATACTCCTTTCTTAAAATTATAGATAATAAGAGATAATTACTTTCCGTATCTTCAGCTACCAAAATCTTTTTCATTTCTTCTTTTCATTGATTACCTTG
>ENA-OQCX01000201-OQCX01000201.1-human-gut-metagenome-genome-assembly--contig:-NODE-201-length-31740-cov-10.819346_pt1 | contig 31740 bp, 32 predicted proteins | sample MGYA00242762_ERZ504587 | MGnify/ENA primary metagenome ERZ504587 (study PRJEB26092, sample SAMD00036337) | human gut metagenome | host: Homo sapiens | study: EMG produced TPA metagenomics assembly of...
ATTAAAAATAACGCCACCTGATGCAAAAATGTACAAAAAAATCCGTTCAAACTGGGATTCCGTGGTCAAAGCCGCTCGACGGTATGGGTGATTTTGAGCTTTTAACGGCTAAAATCGGTGCTGTTTTGGGAGATGAAAATATAGATATTTCAAAAAAGGCGGTCATAATTATGTGTGCGGATAATGGTGTGGTTGCTGAGGGCATCAGCCAGTCCGGACAGGACGTGACACTTGCAGTTGCAAAATCCATGGCAGGGAAGGCTTCATCTGTCGGACGTATGGCAATGACTGCAGGGGCTGATACAATTCCTGTGGATATAGGAATAAACAGTGACGAGAGTGTTAAAGGGCTGCTTCAAAGAAAGGTGCGCATGGGCACGAGAAACTTTGCAAAAGAGCCTGCCATGACAATGGCTGAGACACTTGAAGCGATTGCAGCAGGTATAGAAATAGTGCGTGGGTGTAAGGCAGACGGCTGCAGAATTATTGCAACCGGTGAGATGGGTATAGGAAATACCACCACCAGCGCGGCAATGGCAGCCGCCATGCTAAGGTGCGATGTGGCCACAGTGACAGGAAGAGGAGCAGGCCTAAACGACAGTGGACTTGAGAGAAAAATCCGTGTAATTGAGAGCGCAATAGAAAAGTATGATTTATATAATAAGGACACCTTTGAGATACTTATGACAGTCGGAGGACTCGATATTGCAGGACTTGTCGGAGTGTGTATAGGCGGTGCATTATACCATATTCCTGTTGTGCTCGACGGAGTGATAAGCATGGTTTCAGCGTTGGCAGCAGGAAGGCTTCTTTCCGGAGTTACTGATTTTATCATTCCATCCCATGAGGCAGGGAGCCTGCGTGGCGCTTTTGTGTGAGGCACTTTCCGTAAAGCCGGTCATAAGAGCATCCCTTGCGCTTGGAGAGGGAACAGGTGCCGTGATGATGTTTGCGCTTTTGGATATGGCACTTAGCGTATACAAAGGCCGGACAACCTTCGACGATATCTCGGTATCACAGTATGAGAGGTACGTATAGATGATTACACTTATAACAGGCGGCAGCGGCAGCGGCAAATCAGCATATGCAGAAAAGTATATTTGTCACGCGTCAAATGAAAAAGGATGCAAAGAAAAATATTACATTGCTACCATGCATGTATTTGATGATGAGGGCAGCGGAAGATAGACAGGCACAGAAGACTTCGTGCCGGAAAAGGCTTTATTACCATCGAGCAGCCTCGTGATATTAAAAAGGCAGTTGAAAAGCTGCAATCTGAAAACTGTTTAAAAACCGGGCGGTCAGCACTGCTTGAGTGTATGTCAAACCTTGTGGCAAATGAGATGTTTCCACCTGTAGATGTTTCCGGTATGCAGGCTGCCGAAGCCAAAAAAGAGACTTTGGATGACCCTGAAAATATGAAGGATTATGATACTGCTCAAATCAGCCGTGTGAGTAAAAAGGTGTTAAAAGAGGTAAGTATCTTAAGTGAAAATGTTGCGGAGCTTGTAATTGTGACAAACAATGTATTTGAAGACGGAGTCTGCTATGATGAATCAACGATGAATTACATAAAGGCAATGGGAATTGTAAACAGAGGGCTTGCTGCGATGGCAGAGTGTGTCGTTGAGGTGGTTGCAGGCATTCCTGTTGCGGTTAAGTGAAGCAGTGTGGAGGTTAAGTGTATTATGAAGTTAATAAGGTCGTGCATAGTATCTTTTTCCATGTATTCAAAGATACCTATGCCACAATTTAAATGGAATGATGATGACATGAAGTACATGCTGGTATTCTTTCCGTGGATAGGAGCTGTGATTGGACTGCTTCTTATGCTTTGGAGATATATATACTCTCATTTTGGAGTGGCGGATATCTGCTATGTATGCATAGGCGCACTCATTCCGATAGCGGTTACGGGAGGCTTTCACATAGATGGTTTTATGGATACGATGGATGCGTTTCATTCATACAAACCGCGGGAGGAAAAGCTTGCAATACTTAAGGATTCACATATAGGAGCGTTTGCCGTTATAATGCTTGCAGCCTACGGATTATTATTCATGGGAGCTTTTTCTCAGATAATGAATGATAAAGCATTTATTGTTTTTTGTGCAGGCTTTTTCATCTCAAGGTGCTTAAGCGGAATAGCTGTTGTGTCATTTAAATCGGCAAAAAGCGATGGACTGTTATTTATGTTTGCGGACACTGCACACAGAACGATTGTCAGGGCAGTACTATACATCCAGCTTGCACTGTGTATGGCTGTTTTACTCATTGTGTCACTGCCTTATGCGGTGGCCATGATTATTGTGGCAGCACTTAGCTTTTGGTATTATTATGTGAAAACAAAAAAGGAGCTTGGCGGCATCACAGGCGATACGGCAGGGTATTTTGTGTGTATATGTGAGTGCGCCATGGCAGTGGCACTGGGTGGTGTCTCTTTTATTATTTAGTATATTTGTTTTGAATATAGGAATGGTACGGATAAGTATTTTGATAAAAGTTGTACTATGAATTTTAAACTTTGGAATTGGAGAAAATATGAAGCTTGTGATAGGCGGAGTGGCACAGGGAAAGCTTGATTATGTGCTCGAAAATATGATAGAAAAAACAGAAAAATATGATGTGTATGACTGCTTTTTTCTAAAAGATGATGCTTGTGATGATAAGGAATCATACAAGGACTGGCCATGGGATTTTGCAGTTGATGATGAGCGGATATTCATAATTGATAAATTCCATTATTTTATCAGGGCTGTGCTTGAGAAAAATCTTCCACTGCAGGAATATATTTTGAAATTCATGCAGTTTGCAGAGGAAAATCCGGATACAATAGTCATTGCTGATGAGATTGGAAACGGTATAGTGCCTCTTGATGCGTTTGAGAGAGAGTACAGGGAGCAGACAGGCAGAGCAGAGATACTGCTTGCAAAAAAAGCAGACGAGGTAGTTCGCGTAATATGTGGAATCGGTCAGAAAATAAAATAAACTGTATTTTTATAAGACACGGCTGCACTGTCTCAAACAGAGAGCACAGATATCTGGGCAGGACAGATGAGCCACTCGATGAAGCCGGAGTTTTTGAGCTTAAAAATGCGCTAAATAATGGTGTATACAAGGCTTTGGAGGAAAATAGCTTAAAGGAGCAGATAATTATTACCAGCCCAATGAGGCGCTGTAAACAGACGGCAGAGATTATTTTGCCGGTTTCACAGCACTATAAAATTCATATCGTAAAAGAGTTTGCAGAGATGGATTTCGGTGAATGGGAGCTAAAAAGCTATAAGGAACTTAGCACAGATATCCGTTTCAGGGACTCATATCAGGCGTGGATTGACAGTGGTGGAACACTTGCCTTTCCAAACGGAGAGAGCAGAAAAGAGTTTTGCAAAAGAAGTATATGTGGCTTTGAGAGGGCACTCACACAGGCATTAGAGCTTAAGAGGGCTATGCCTGATAAAGAGATACAAATAGTATTTTTTGTGCATGGAGGGACTATCATGGCGATAATGAGCCATTACTGTGATATGGATTACTATGATTACCAGGTAAAAAACGGCTGTGGCTACTCGTGTGAGGTGGCTGTTGAGGGCAATGAGATTGTGTTTAATGAAATAGTGCCCATATCGCTATGATTTATTTAAGAAGGACTAACATATGTGTTATCATATTTTTGCATTTATAGCAGGCTTTGTGCTTGATTTATTAATAGGAGATCCGCATTTTATACCGCATCCGGTCAGGCTTATCGGCTCACTCATTTCTTTTTGCGATAAGAGGCTTAATTGTGATGCCGGATATAATATCTCTGAAAAAAAATTAAATCTAATAAAATATAAAAGAGGCATGCTTCTTGCTTTTACTGTAATTTTTGCAACTTTTGCAATGTCGGTAATTATTATTGTGGCTGCATACAGCATAAATCTGTATGCCGGGGTAATAGTAGAGGCTGTCATGACGTGGCAGATTCTTGCCACAAAGTGTCTTCGTGTGGAGAGCATGAGGGTGTACGATGCGCTAAGGACAGATGGAGTTGATGCTGGAAGAAGGGCTGTTTCCATGATTGTTGGCAGAGATACATCTGTGCTTGATGCAGCAGGTGTCACAAGGGCGGCAGTTGAGACGATAGCTGAAAATACATCTGACGGAGTGATTGCACCTATGCTTTACACTGCAATCGGAGGGCCGGTGCTTGGCTTTGTATACAAGGCTGTGAATACGATGGATTCGATGCTTGGCTACAAAAATGATAAATATATGTATTTTGGCAGATTTGCTGCAAGGCTTGATGATGTGGTCAATTTCATACCGGCAAGAATCAGTGCATATCTGATGATTGCTGCGGCATTTATCGGTGGTAGGCATTTTGATGGCAAAAATGCATACCACATCTTTAAAAGGGATCGTTTCAATCACGCAAGCCCAAACTCAGCCCAGACAGAGTCCGTATGTGCGGGAGCTTTAAGGGTGCAGCTGGCGGGTGATGCAGTGTATTTCGGGAAGCTTGTGAAGAAAAAATACATAGGAGACGGTCTGCGTGAGATAGAGTACGAGGATATAAAGCGTGCAAACAGGCTGATGTATATTACTGCGTTTTTGTGTGAGCTTTTATCTGTGGCGGTTATAAGTCTTGTTTTAATATTGCTTTGAATATGGAAGAATTGATGTAAGAATTGATGGAGGACTTGAATGAAAAGCATCCATGGTGGTGACATATACAACAATAAAGTAAATATGGATTTTTCGGTAAATATCAATCCTCTTGGCATACCGCATTCTGTTAAAGAGGCTATGAGTGATGCACTTTCGTATGCAGACAGATATCCCGACATGGCGTGCAGTGGCCTTAAAAAAGCGATATCAGAGTATTTCACTCAGCAAGGTTGCAGCATACAAAGCGAGGATGTAATTCCCGGAAACGGAGCCTCAGAGCTTTTTATGGCGATAGCTCATGCCATAAAACCAAAAAAAGCAGTACTTCCGGCCCCGGGCTTTTTCGGTTATGAGCATGTGCTTCGTGCAGTCGGCTGTGATATCGGATATTTCCTGCTGGATGAGCAGAGTGATTTTTCTCCTGCTGCACGGCGGGATGCTTTAATGGATATGCTTACAGATGATACAGATATATTTTTTATCGCAAATCCAAACAATCCGACAGGGTATCTTGCAGACTGCACTTTCATGAAGCAAATAATAGGGCATTGCAAAGAAAAGTATATTTATGTGGTGGCAGATGAATGCTTCATGGGCTTTTGTGAAAAAAATTATTCTGTTTTGTCACTTTTATGTGACTATGACAATCTGATTGTTGTAAGAGCCTTTACCAAGCTTTTTGCTATTCCGGGAGTAAGGCTTGGATATATGCTCAGTAAAAATGAGGCAGTAAGACAAAAGGTTCAAAGAAATCTGCCGGAGTGGAACGTGTCTGTCCTGGCACAGATGGCAGGAGAGGCATGCATTATGGAATCAGAGTATATTAAAGAAACGGCATCGTATGTGAGCGGACAAAGAAGGCTGCTGTCAGATGGACTAAAAAAGCTTGGTTTTAAGGTATATAAAAGTGATGCTGATTTCATACTGTTTTACAGCAAGCTTCCATTATATGATATACTGCTTAATAAGGGAATACTGATACGGGACTGCTCCAACTATGTGGGGCTTTCGGAAGGGTATTTTCGAGTGGCGGTAAAGACATTTAATGAAAATGTAAGATTATTGAAAGTGATAGGTGAGTGTATTGAAAAAAATTAAACAGTTAGAGCCGATGGAGATTGAAAAGAGAAGCTTTGAGATAATTTCACATGAGCTGTCTGAAATGCAGATTACGCTGCCTGCTGATCAGGAGATGATAACAAAAAGAGTCATACACACGAGTGCTGATTTTGATTATATACAGACGCTTAAATACTCTAAGGACGCCGTTGCTATCGCAAAAAGGCTGATATCAGAGGGCGCTGATATAGTGACCGATACCAACATGGCTCTTTCAGGCATAAATAAAAAATACCTGGCAAAATTCGGCGGACAGGCGCACTGCTTTATGGCTGATGATGAGGTCGCTCTTATTGCAAAGGAGAAAAAGACAACGCGCGCGGCAGTAAGCATGGAGTTTGCATCAAGGATAGATAAGCCTGTGATTTTTGCGATAGGAAATGCACCGACAGCGCTTATAGAGCTGTACGATATGATAGAAAAAGGAATATATAAGCCTGCATTTGTAATTGGTGTGCCGGTGGGCTTTGTCAATGTGGAGGCAGCCAAGGAGCTAATTATGGAGACCGGAGTGCCATACATAGTAAATGTCGGACGAAAGGGTGGCAGCAATATTGCAGCTGCCATATGCAATGCGCTGATTTACAGTCTGGTTGATAGAGGCTGATGCATGAGGAAATTTAGTGATTATGAGATACGGATTTACCACAGGAAGCTGTGCTGCGGCGGCATCAAAGGCGGCGGCATATATGCTTTTAACCGGAAAGGCTAAAAACAAAATAACGATTCAGACACCTAAGGGAATAGCTTACACGGCTGATATCACCGACATAAAAAGAAGTGAAAATGAGGTAAGCTGCGCCGTGATAAAAGACGGAGGGGATGACCCGGATGTGACCACCGGAGCTTATATATATGCTTCTGTACGGATTTGCATTCCGATACCTGTGCGTTATGCAAAAAAAAGCAGGATTTGGTTATCATAAATATAGACGGTGGTGACGGAGTGGGAAGAGTCACCAAACCCGGATTAGACCAGCCTGTCGGAAACGCGGCTATCAATCATGTGCCGCGTGAGATGATTGAAAAAGAGGTAAGGGAGGTCTGTGAGCTTTTGGATTTTAAGGGGACACTTGACATCACAATCTCGGTTCCAAAGGGAAAGGAGCTTGCAGAAAAGACCTTTAATCCAAGGCTTGGGATATTGGTGGTATATCAATTCTCGGCACAAGCGGTATTGTTGAGCCCATGAGCTCACAGGCTCTTATTGATACGATAAGGGTGGAGCTTAGGCAGAGATATTCGTTTGGGTATGATTATGTGGCGGTTGCTCCGGGAAATTACGGTCTTGACTTTATGAAGGAAAGCTATGGCTATGATCTGGACAGGAGTGTCAAATGCTCCAACTTTATCGGTGAAACAATTGATATGGCTGCAGATATGGGCTTTAAGAGGATGTTTTTGACAGGACATATAGGAAAGCTCATAAAGGTAGCAGGAGGCATCATGAACACTCATTCGAGGGAAGCAGACTGCAGGATAGAGCTTTTGACGGCATTTGCGTTTAAGTGCGGTGTAGCGCCCGAATACATAAAGCGCATTATGGACAGCCTTACGACAGAGGAGGCCCTGGCGGCACTTAAGGAAAGCGGCAGGCTGTATGAGGTGATGGATTATGCAATGGAGCGCATATGCTTTTATCTGGATAAGAGGGCAAAGGGCAGACTTGAGATAGACTGTATCATGTATTCAAACGAATTTGGTGAGCTTGCAAAAAGCAGAAAGGCAGAAAAATGGTTTACTTTGTTGGCGCAGGAACAGGCGCAGCAGATTTAATAACAGTACGCGGAATGCGTCTTTTACAAAAGGCAGATGTGATAATTTATGCAGGCTCGCTTGTTAATCCAGAGCTTTTGGACTATGCAGGGGAGAGCTGTGAAATATATAACAGTGCAAAAATGACACTGGATGAGGTCATCGCAGTCATGAAAGCTGCTGAGGCTGACGGAAAAATTACTGTGCGCCTGCACACGGGAGAGCCAAGCATATACGGCGCAGTGCGCGAGCAGATGGATGAGCTTGATTCTCTTTTAATACCATATGAGAGTTGTCCGGGCGTGAGCGCGTGCTTTGGCGCTGCTGCATCGCTCAACATTGAGTACACGCTCCCCGGTATTTCCCAGTCGCTCATCATCACACGCATGGAGGGGCGCACGAAGGTGCCGCCTAAGGAGAGCATAGCAAGCTTTGCCTCACACCACGCTTCCATGGCGATTTACTTAAGCACCGGGCTTTTAGAGAAGCTTACGGAAAGCCTTATTGAGGGAGGATACGCGGCAGATACACCTGCTGCAATTGTATACAAGGCAACCTGGCCACAGGAGGAGGCATACGTGTGCACTGTCGCTACACTTAAGCAGACTGCGAGAGAGCACAATATCACAAAGACAGCGATAGTGCTTGTGGGGGATGTAATAGCTCACCGGCATTACGAGAAATCAAGACTTTACGCACCGGATTTTTCGACAGAGTATCGCAAGGCTTCAGTAGAGTCAAAGGATAACGATTGAAAAAAGGCGTGAATATATAAATATGGGAAATATATGGGAACTGAAAATATGAAAATTTGCATTGTAAGCTTCACAAAAAAGGGCTATGAGCTGTCATGTGACATAGCTTATAAGCTTGAAAAAAGTGAATATGAGGTGGAGATTTTTACCAAGTGCTCGAGATTATCGGATGAGAATATTAAAAATTCCACCGATGAAAATTATAGAAATACCGGCTACATATCACAAAATATATCAGACTGGACAGCTGCACAGATGAGTGAAAAAAAGTCTCTGATTTTTATCGGAGCATGCGGTATTGCAGTGAGGGCTATAGCTTCTTCTGTAAATAACAAGCTTAAAGACAGTCCTGTTATTGTGATAGATGAGCTGGGGAAGTTTGTTATTCCGATTCTTTCAGGGCATGTGGGAGGTGCCAATGAGCTTGCTGTATTATTAGCAGCACTGATGAATGCCACACCTGTTATAACAACCGCTACTGATATCAATAATAAATTTGCAGTTGATGTTTTTGCAAAGAAATGCAGGCTTGCAATAGTCAATAAAGATGGCATCGCCGGAGTATCATCAAAGGTATTGGCAGGGGAAGTGGTTACTTTGTCGGTCGACCGGGAGCACATCCCGGCTAAGCACAGAAGTCTTATAAAGGCATTTTTCGATGAAGCTGATATGAGTGCTGATGCAATAAAAACAGTGGACTTCCCACCTGCTTACGGAGCTGATATTGTAGTATCATGCGAAAAAGCAAAGAACCCTAAAAATGGCAGTATTTACTTAAAACCCACACAATTTGTACTTGGTATTGGGTGCAGAAGGGGTACAGCGTTTGAAAATATTGACAGGGCAATCAGACAAAGTCTTTTAAAGCTGCAAATAGATATTTCGGATATAGACATGATTGCATCAATAGATGTGAAAAAAGATGAACCGGGAATAAAGGAATTTTGCGAAAGAAACAGGATAGAATTTGTCACTTATACCGCGGATGAGCTCATGGCGGTGCAGGGAGAATTCAGTGCCTCGCAGTTTGTCAGGGAGCATGTTGGAGTGGACAACGTGTGCGAGCGTGCAGCAGTGCTTGCAAGTAGCAGGGAATGCGATAAAGCAGGAAAACTTGTCTATAAAAAACATAAACATGACAGTGTAACGGTTGCGGTGGCAAGGTTATATAAAATTAGTAGAGATGGAGATTAACATGAATAAAATTTACATAGTAGGTATGGGGCCGGGCTTTGAAAGCATGATGACAAAGCAGGCGATTGACGCCCTGGAAGCGAGTGATGTCATAGTGGGATACACCGTATATATAAAGCTGCTTGGAGAAAAATTCCAGACAAAAGAGCTTTTGACCACTCCGATGCGTCAGGAAAAAGAAAGATGTCATCTGTGCTTTAAAAAGGCACTTGAGGGCAAAACAGTTTCCCTTGTATGTAGTGGCGATGCCGGAATATACGGACTGGCCTCTCTTATGTATGAGATTGGGCAGGAATACGATAACGTAGAGCTTTCGGTAATACCCGGCATTACAGCGGCAAACAGTGGTGCGGCAGTGCTTGGAGCACCATTAAACCATGATTTTTGTACCATCAGCTTAAGTGACCTGCTCACACCGTGGGAAAAGATTGAAAAGCGTCTTGTGGCTGCTGCAGAGGGTGATTTTGTCATAGCACTGTACAATCCGTCAAGTCACAAGAGAAAGGACTATCTGATGAGAGCCTGTGATATTCTGCTTCGTGCGATAGAGCCGGATAGAGCCTGCGGTTATGTCGAAAATATCGGACGTGAGGGAACAAGCTATACGGTCTGTACTCTCGGTGAACTCCGCAGTGCACAGGTCAACATGTTTACGACAGTATTTATCGGCAATGAGGGTACACAAATAATTGACGGAAAGCTTGTCACAAGGAGAGGATATCAGATTGAGTAAAATACTGATTTTTGCAGGAACAACAGAGGGGCGTAAGCTTTCAGAGCATCTGTGTGAAAGAGGCATAGAGCATACGGTTTGCGTGGCAACAGAATACGGTGAAATTGTGCTGCAGCAAAATCCACTCGCGCATGTTCATATGGGGCGTATGGACAGCGAAGGCATGAGAAGCTTCTTTGCGGAACAAAAATGTAAGCTCATAGTGGATGCAACCCATCCGTATGCAGCCATTGTTACCGAAAATATAAAGCAGGCAGTTTATGCTTTTAATGAGGCACATGCTGTTACAGACAATCAGGCGGATAGCAGCATATCAGAAAATATCGAATATGTGCGTCTTAAAAGAGATACGGATATATCAGCAGATTATGATAATATCCGCTATTTTGAGGACAATGAAGCATGTGCAAAGGCACTTAACAATACAGACGGAAATATACTGCTCACAACAGGAAGCAAGGAGCTGTCAGTGTATTGTAAAACCTCAGACGTAAGGGAAAGATTGTATGTGCGCGTGCTTCCGGGGCTTGAGAGCATAAGCTTGTGCATGCACAATGATATTACAGGAAAGCACATTCTGGCATTGCAGGGACCGTTTAGCACACAGCTTAATGAGGCGCTTATTGATCAGTATGATATCAGATGTCTGGTCACCAAAAAAAGCGGTGCGGCCGGGGGCTTTATTGAGAAAATAGCTGCCGCAAAAAATAAAAATATTCCGGTCTATATTGTGGGACAAAGCGTGCAGGATGATGGAATGTCATTTGAAGCTGTTTGTGAATATATTGACAGGAAATATAACAAGCTTCATATCATGCTTGCCGGCATTGGAATGGGAAATGATGCTTGCATGACAAAAGCTGTTTCAGATGCAATAGAAAGCGCTGATATTATACTTGGCGCAAGCCGCATGATAGAAAAATACAGTGCGAAGATAGACAAAAAGCCGTATTATCTTGCAGAACAGATTATTCCTTATCTATACGAAATTTGTGCAGATACTGCAAAAATCAGTAATGTTCTTATATTATTCTCGGGAGATACAGGCTTTTACAGTGGAAGCAAAAAGCTGTATCTGGCGATAAAAAATGAAATATCTGAAGGTAAATTAAATGCGGATGTGTCAATCCTTTCTGGAATTTCATCGGTGTCATATATGGCGGCAGCGGTCGGTGAAACCTACAGCGATGCATATATTTGCAGCATCCACGGAGTAAAGCTTTCTAATATCACATCACGGATTAGCCACCATGCAAAAACATTTATGCTGATGTCAGGTGTAAAGGATGTGAATATGCTTGGACACCTATTAAGCAGTGACGAAAGGTATGGTTTACAAAAATGCTCGGTAACTGTGGGATATCAGCTATCATATCCGGATGAAACTATATCGCAGCTTTCGCCACAGGAGTGCACAAAGCTTAAAAGGGAGGGACTGTATATCTGCATGATAAAAAATCCCAATCCGGTTGCAAAAAATGTTACACCGCAGCTAAGTGATGCAGCATTTATCCGTGAAAAGGTTCCGATGACCAAAGAGGAAATAAGGCATGTAAGCATCTGCAAGCTTCATTTGAAATCGGATTCAGTGCTTTATGATGTGGGAAGCGGAACCGGCTCCATAGCGGTAGAGGCCGCATCACTTTCCGATGATATGGAGGTCTATGCCATCGAGCAGAAGGAAAATGCCGTGCAGCTTATCACACAAAATAAAGAAAAGCATGGACTTGAAAATATCCATGTTATAAATGCAAAGGCTCCTGACGGGATGGACAATCTTCCGGTGCCGACGCACGCATTTATCGGAGGCAGCGGTGGCAATCTAAAGGAAATAATAGAGGCTCTTAAAGCAAAAAATCCACATATCCGTATAGTGATAAATGCAATTCCATGGAAACAATTTGTGAGATAAAGGAAATATTGTCGGCATATGATGTGAAAAATGAGGATATCGTGCAGCTGCAGGTCAGCCGCTCAAAGCAGATAGGACATTACCATCTGATGCAGGCAGAAAATCCGGTGTGGATATGTTCATTTGAATTTTAACAGGAGCTTTTTATGTTACACCTCTATATTAAAACATCGAAAATAAAGCATCAAAGGCTGATATTTTTAAGGTATATGATGAAATAAAGGATGAATACATGAAAATAAATCGTTTTATGATAGCCGCACCCAAAAGCGGCAGTGGAAAAACAATGATAACCTGCGCTTTACTGCAGCTATTAAAGGATAGCGGAAAAAACGTATTGTCATATAAGTGTGGACCTGATTATATTGACCCAATGTTTCACAAAAAGGTGCTTGGCGTACCATCCAAAAATCTCGATACATTTTTTACGGACGAAAAGACAACAGTGCAGCTTTTCTTAGATGAAAGAGCCGATGGTGATTTTGCGGTGCTTGAGGGCGTGATGGGATTATATGACGGGCTTGGCGGAATATATGAGCAGGGTTCGTCATACCATCTGGCAAAGGTGACGCAGACTCCGATAATACTCGTGGTGGACGCAAAGGGCATGGGAAAGTCAGTGCTTGCTCTTATAGCCGGTTTTTTGCAGTATGACACTCAGCACTTGATTAAGGGGGTTCTGCTCAATCGGATGTCGAAGGGCTATTATGACATCATAAAGCCTCTGATAGAGAAGGAGCTTTCCGTAAAAGTAGTCGGGTATTTTCCGGAACAGAATGATATCGGGCTTTCAAGCAGACATCTGGGGCTTGTCATGCCGGATGAGCTTTCAGATATAAAAAAACAGCTCAATGAAACTGCCGACAGACTAAAAAAGACAATAGATATGGATTTGTTTATAGATATAGCAGAAGCGGCAGATGAAATTGGTGACAGCGGAAGTGCAGATGCATATAATGAAAAAAATATAGGTAATTGTGATCAAAATGAATTTTTGCAAAATAAAGCAATAAATACCGTAAACATAGCTGTTGCCATGGACGAAGCCTTTTGTTTTTACTATGAAGATAACCTGAGAATGCTCGAAAAATGCGGTGCAAAATTACAGTATTTTTCACCGCTTCACGATACCAGCCTTCCAGAGGATTGTGATGCAATGCTGCTTGGAGGCGGTTATCCGGAGCTGTATGCAAAGGAACTGAGTAAAAACGTATCTATGCTGAATGCCGTAAAAAAAGCTTTTAGAGCCGGAAAGCCGACGGTTGCAGAGTGTGGAGGATTTATGTATCTTCACACATATATCCGTAACATCTGTGATGATAATGATGAAAAAAACAATGCTGATACACAAAATAATACAGATATACAAAATGATATGAATAAGTCGCAGCTTGTGGGGGCACTGGATGGTGGGTGTCATTTTAAGGGAAAGCTGGTAAGGTTCGGATATATTGAGCTTGCGGAAAAGCATAGCAATTTTTTAGCGCCAAATGAAAAAATAAAGGCGCATGAATTTCATTATTACGACAGCACCGATAACGGAGCCGATTGTATTGCGACCAAGCCGGCCACAGGCAGAAGCTACGACTGCGTGATAAGCCATGATAATTACTGGCTTGGATTTCCGCACCTGTATTATCCGTCAAATCCGCATTTTGCAGAGAGCTTTGTGAGAAAAGCATATGAATATAGAAGGAATAAAAATGGAAAACTCTTATAAATACTTTAAAAACAAAGATTGCAAATATTTTCCGTGTCACAAGGGACTTTCGGATGACTTTAATTGTCTGTTTTGTTATTGTCCTATGTATAGTATGCCAAACTGTCCCGGAAGTAAGACCTACATAGAGAAGAATGGCAAAAAAATCAAGGTATGCACAGACTGTACCTTTCCACACAGACCGGAAAATTATGATATAATAATAGAGATTTTGAAACGAAGATAATTTATTATACATCATGCAGCTCCTCCATTTAATGAAATAAATTTTACAAATATTTTATAAAATACAATGCAAAATTACTTGCCAGGTAGTAACTACAGTGTGGTAATATGATATTATCACAGGAGAGTTTTTAACGCAATATTAGTAGATAAATGAAATAAAAAGGAGTGACCCAGAAATGATGTACAATCCACAGCTTGATACATTTATATGTGTGGTGGAGTCGGGAAGTTTCAGTAAGGCAGCAGAAAAGCTTTACATTTCACCAACGGCAGTTATAAAACAGATAAATTCGCTGGAAGCAAGTCTTGATCTGAAACTTTTTTCAAGAACACACAGAGGTCTGGTTGTGACAGATGCCGGACAGTCTATATATAATGATGCAAAATATATAGTAGGTTACTGCAAAGATTCGATAAGACGTGCAAAGGAAGCAATGGATGTTTCAGACAATGTGATACGTGTAGGAGTCTCTCCGATGACTCCTCCGGCTGTCTTTGTCGAGCTTTGGCCAAAGATACAAAAATATATCCGGATATGAAATTCCAGCTTATTACATTTGAAAATACGATTGAGAATGCAAGAGAAATACTGGCAAATCTGGGGCAGAATATTGATGTGGTTGCAGGTATATTTGATGAAACCATGCTTAAACTCAGAGGGTGCGATGCAACAGAGATATCAAGAGAGCCGTTTTGCGTGGCAGTGTCGATACATCACAGGCTGGCAAAGAAGGAAAAGATTACACTAGATGATCTAAATGGTGAAAATCTTATGCTTATGAAGCGAGGTTGGAGCTATTATGGCGATAAATTAAGGGATTTTATTGCTGTTAAGAATCCGGATATAAACATAGTAGATTTTGATTTATACAATATAGAAGCATTTAACCGGTGTGAGAACAATAATGAAGTGCTCCTTGCATTCAAAAGCTGGGAGAGTGTTCACCCGCTTATAAGGATTATTCCGGTTGAGTGGGATTATACCATGCCGTTTGGAATACTACACTCAAAGGAGCCATCTGAAAAGGTCAGACGTCTAATAAAAGCCATAAACAAAATAAAGGCATAACCTTATGGTTATACAGCATAACAAAACGAGACTTCTTAGGGAGTCTCGTTTTCTATATACTTTATCCGAAAGAAATACGGAGGGTATGTTATGCGTATAAAGATTATGATAATCGCATGTGCTTTGGTGATCACTACTTTTAGTGCATGTGGGAGAACCAATCGGGAAAAGCAGACTGATGCCGAAAATACTCAAAATACTCAAAGCGAAGGGAGCAATGATATGACTTGGAACAATGATTCATTGTACGATATAGAGGGCGGATATACAGCGAAAAGCAGGATAAGTGATGTGATAAATGATCCGGTATTTGAGGATTACGGCAGACTTATTTTTCCAACTTATTTTAAAATAGATGATGACTTAAAGCTTTCAGAGGTAAGTTCCATACTGCCGTGGTACAGTGAGGTAAATACAGATAAAACAGTTGAGATTGTAAATTATATGAAAAATCAGAGTGAGAGTGGTAACAGGATTTTTTATAATATATACAGTAAAGATGAGATGCAGGCGGATCCTGAAAAAAGGAATACAGGTCTGTTCTTTTTCAGGGGAAATGCAGGAGAAAAAACAGCTATAATAAATGCGGGTGGTGGATTTGTGTATGTTGCAGGTATACATGACAGCTTTCCACAAGCATTGGAGCTTTCAAAAAAAGGATATAATGCGTTTGCCCTGATCTACAGACCGGGTGCGCAGACTGCCTGTGAAGATCTGGCAAGAGCGATAGCATATCTGTATGAGAATGCGGACGAATTGCAGATAGATATGACTGACTATTCTCTCTGGGGAGGATCTGCCGGGGCGAGAATGGCAGCATGGCTTGGATCATACGGAACTGCATATTTTGGGGAGGATAGTTATCCGGCACCGGCTGCGGTAATTATGCAGTATACAGGGCTTTCAGTAGTGACAGGAAATGAACCGCCTACATATGCGTGTGTGGGAATGAGTGATGGAATTGCATCTTACAGGAGTATGGAAAGATACATTTCACAGATAAAGAAGAATGGGACAAATGCCGAATTAGAGGTGTTTAAAGGACTTTCACATGGCTTCGGACTGGGACAGAAAACCGTGGCAGAGGGCTGGATAGATCGTGCAGTATCATTCTGGCAGGAAAACACAAAATAGATATCATAGGATAAGAGGTATATGATGAAAAACAAAAAACTGACAGTAAAGATTATGATAGATATAGGCATGACAGCATGCCTGCTTCTTCTCATGCCATACAGTCTGCTTGGAGAGACCCTACATGAATGGATAGGCATGGCGATGTTTGTGCTTTTTATAGCGCATCATATTTTAAACCGCAAATGGCTGGCAACGGTCGCAAAAGGAAAATACACTCTTTTCAGGGGTGTGCAGACAGCACTGGCGATGATCATGTTTATACTTATGATAGGCTCTATGATAAGCGGAATACTGCTGTCTGATCATATATTTGGCATGGTAAGAATTGAAGGCTCATATATGATGGCAAGACAGGTACATATGTTTTGTGCATATTGGGGACTTATAATTATGTCGCTTCACCTGGGAATGCATTGGAATATGGCGGTTATAATGGTAGGCAGGCTTTTCAAACAGCCGTCAGCGGTAAGAAAATGGATTGCGAGGGCGATTGCGGTTATATTGGCGGTATATGGTGTGTATGCGTTCATAAAAAGACAGATAGGTGATTATCTGTTGATGAAAATGCATTTTGTATTTTATGATTACACGGAAAGCGTACTGTTTTTTATGGCAGATTATCTGGCTGTAATGATACTTATAGCATTCATCGGATATTATGCCGGTTTGCTTATGAAAAAGTACAAGACGAGATAAGACGAAAAGGAAGGTGGATATATGGACAAAAGAAAAATAATTTTTTCAGGATAAGGCTATAATGAGCTGTCTGTTTGATAAGCAGAAACAGTGATAACCGATAGGTTAATGACTTAAAACTAAGAGAAACTTCTCCTATAGGTATATGGGATTTATAATATGTTTGTAAGATGAAAAGAAAACAAGGAGGACAACATATTGGAATATGGTACATGGAACAAATCCTGACGAAGTAAAGCAGGATCTTGAGGGAATGCAGGTTATGCAGGTGCTTGGCAACAATATGGCATATTTTATCAACTGCAAAAATGTTGCATCAAAGATGGGAATAGAAATGCCACAGGCACCGGCTTTTGTATTTACCAATTTTATACATTAATGTTAATCTTTTCAGGCCGCAGCTTGATTGCTGCGGCTTATATATTATATATGAAGGAGCAGGTTTTATGATACGTGTAGGGTTAATTGATGATGACTTGGAACATCAGAAGATGATATGCGAATTTATCAATACGTACAAGAATGAAACAAATACAAATTTTGAGATTGTACAGTATACAGATGGTCTGAATTTTATAGAAGAGTATCGTGGAAATCTCGATATAGTTTTCTTAGACATTGAGATGCCTCATATGGATGGAATGACAGCAGCCAGAAAGCTTCGAAAACTCGACTCCGGAATAGCTATTGTTTTTGTGACTAATATGGCTCAATATGCCATACATGGCTATGAGGTTGATGCGATTGATTTTATTGTTAAACCGATAAGCTATTATGTATTTAAGGACAAGCTGGAAAAGGCAATGCGTTCTTTGGAACTTAATAAGGATAAAACAATAATCGTACATGATAATGATTCTGTAATGAAAATAAAAGTCTCTCAGATATTGTATATAGAGAAAAACAAAAATTATCTTGTATTTCACACAAAGCAGGGTGAGTTTCAGGCGAGAGGGACTATGATCGATATAGAAAACAAATTGCAGGGGGAAGGTTTTTCAAAATGCATAAATGGTTGTCTTGTAAATCTGAAATATGTTTCAAAAATGTGCAAAGACAGTGTATGGATTGAGGATGTGTGTCTGCCTATAAGCAGACAGCGAAAGAAGGAATTTAAGGATGATTTTATGAAATATCTGGGAGGTGATTTCTAATGACAAATATGCAGATTATATCTTGTATACGTTTCTGTATCCAGCTTCTTATAACAGAAAGTATTTACACGTTTGCATTTGAACGAAGAAAGCATTTCATAATAAAAGCAGTGGCGGCAATATGTATGTATTTTTCGGTTTCACTACTGATATTTGAACTTTTATCGGCTGTTCCGTGGGAAAATCCTGTTATATCCATTGTTTACTATATTGGTATATTTGCGTGCAGCCTGCTTTCTATGGCAATATGTTTTAAAGATAAAGTTGAGGAAATATTGTTTGCGGGAATATGCGGATATGCAACGCAGCATATTGCTTATGCATTTATTACAATAATACAGCAGATAACAGACATGAAATTAAATGTATACATTGATTTTATTGTGATACGTATTTTACCATATATTGTTATATCGGCAGCAGCGTATTTTTTTATTGTCAGGCATTATGAAGGAAAATCAGAGCACAAGCAGAAGGATATACGCATGATAACACTTGCACTTGTGATCCTGTTTATTGTTGTTGTAAATAGTGTGCTGGTGGACAGTACAATGTTTAGCGGTGACAGCAGCCTGCTTCAGAATGTTTTTTGCAAAATGTATGCGATTGTATGCTGCATACTGGCAGTATTTATGGCATTTAATATGTCAAGGCAGAACCAGATCATCCGTGAGAAAGAGATGATGGAGCAGATGATAAATAATATGGGAGAAAAGCAGAAGCTTTCAAAAGAAACTATTGATATCATCAATATAAAATGCCATGACCTTAAATACAGGATTTCAAAGATAACGAGAATAGAGGATGCTGACGAGCAGAAGAAATATGTTGATGATGTGCGAAATGCACTTGCCATTTATGATAATATTTTTCAGACAGGCAATGAAGCGTTAGATCTTGTTCTTACGGAAAAGAGCATCCTGTGTACAGAATATAGAATAAAGCTCAGTACTATGGTTGATGGAAGTATGCTAAACTTTATGAAAACTACGGACGTTTATGCTTTGTTTGGCAATTTGATGGATAATGCCATAGAAAGTGTTATAAAAGAGGAGGATGATGAGAAGCGTATTATCAGTATCAGTGTTAAAGAGAAAAATAAGGGAGCACATATTCATATTGAGAATTACTGCAATGAGCAAATCACATTTGATGATGGATTGCCGGTTACAACTAAAGAAGACAAAAACTATCATGGATTCGGAGTAAAGAGCATACGCTACATCGTGGATCATTACCATGGAACCATGCTTATGAGAACAGATAAAATGAAATTTATAACGGACATTATATTTTTTCCGGAACAATAAAATACCAGTTTTACCAGAAAAGGGACCAAGAAAACCAGAGTGCACTTTTGAGGTTCCTTTTTTGATATAGTCATTTCAACGAAACATACATGAAAAAAGGAGGATTACGTATGGGTAACGTTGAAGTGGCATGGGAAGATGTCATAAGTGTTATTAACATGGTCAGAACACATCTGATCATCATTGCAATCGCGTTTATAGCTATGATCGCGGTTATGATCATTGTAAGAAAGAAGGAAAAACTGATAAAGAGAATGATACGATTTCAGTCATTCTTTGCTTTCTTACTCATAACAGTAGTTACATTAAATGTGGCTGCTGCAGAAACTTTGTACAACACGTTGAATGTCGTGTTATCGGACAAAGGAACTCTTGATCAGGGTCATATCGACAATTCAAAAAAAGTGATTGAAGATGTGACTAATGAGGGTGTGGTAATGACAAAAAATGATAATTCATTCCTACCGATCGCACCACAGAAGATCAATGTATTCGGCTGGTCATCAACTAATCCGGTATATGGAGGAACAGGATCCGGAACAGTCGATGCTACTACAGCGGTAGGAATACTTAAAGGACTTGAAAATGCAGGTTTTGAGACAAACAGTGAGCTGTCTGATATGTACACTGAGTACAGACAGGACAGACCGGTGATCAGCATCAATGATGGTCAGGACTGGACACTTCCTGAGGTTCCGGTAGCTGATTATTCCGATAAGATCATAAATGATGCAAAAGACTTCTCTGATGTAGCGATGATCGTTCTCTCAAGAACCGGAGGTGAAGGAACAGATCTTCCAATAGATATGGGACCTATAATGGATGGTTCTACCATGGATATAGGAACTAAGTATACGAAAGGAACTTATACAAATAATTCAAAAGATTATGATGATTTTGAAGACGGACAGTCATATCTGGAACTCAGTAAAACAGAGCAGGATCTTGTAGACCTCGTATGCAGTAATTTTGATGATGTAATCGTTGTGTACAATGGTGCAAATGCGATGGAGCTTGGCTGGACAAACGATTATGAGCAGATCAAGAGTGTACTTTTATGTGCCGGAGCAGGTGCAACAGGTTTTAATGCACTCGGAAATATCATATCGGGAGAGGTCAACCCATCAGGAAAAACAACAGATACATGGCTTAAGGATATAAACAAGGCTCCTTATATCAATAACATAGGTCACTTTGCTTATACAAACACAGATAAAGTTTCCGACGCAGCTAAGAAAGCGTGGGAGAGAGCTGACGGAATCGTATCATTTGTAGACTATGTTGAAGGTATCTATGTAGGATATAGATTTTACGAGACAGCAGCGGATGAAGGACTTATCAATTATGATGATACGGTTATGTATCCGTTTGGATATGGTCTCAGTTATACGACTTTTGATGAAACAATGGGCGAGCTCCGGGCTTCAGACGATGGAATCAGTGTAGATGTGACTGTTACAAATACAGGTGACACAGCAGGAAAAGATGTAGTAGAGCTTTATTATGACCCACCGTATTATAATGGCGGAATAGAAAAATCAAGTGTTAATCTGCTTGCATTTGACAAGACAGATCTTCTTGAGCCGGGGGAGTCAGAGACAGTGACACTGACATTCAGTGATGAGGATATGGCTTCATATGACACATACGGAGCAGGACACTATGTATTAGAGCATGGGGATTATGATATCAGTTTAAGAACAGACAGCCATAATGTTGTGGATTCAAAGACTTACAATGTGGCAGAAGATATCGTATATGATGAGAATAATAAGCACAACGGAGATGTGGAAGTTGCTGACAACAAATTTGATTTTGTGGAAGGTGATATTACATATCTTTCAAGAAAAGACGGATTTGCAAATTATGATACAGCGACAGCAGCTCCGACAAATTTTGAGTTAGACGGAACCATTTATGGAAACGGTACATATGATCCGACCGATTATGATAATGATGACGATAAGATGCCTACAACAGGAGCTGACAATGGTCTAGAGTTATTTGACCTGAGGGGAGCTTCTTACGATGATGACCGCTGGGAAGATCTGCTTGATGAGATGACGGTAGACGAGATGGTTGACCTTATAGCCTTTGGCGGACATCAGAATATTGCAGTAAGATCTATTGACAAGATACGTATTCTTGATACAGACGGACCGGCAGGAGTAAACTCTAGTACTCTTGGAATATTCGGAACAGGTTTCTGTTCAGAGATAATATTGGCACAGACATGGAATACAGAGCTTGCAGTAGCATTTTCTGAGGCCATGGGGCAGGAATTTGCGGATTATCATGTAACCGGCTGGTATGCACCATCTATGAATATTCACAGAAGTGCATTCGGTGGACGTGACTTTGAATATTATTCAGAGGACAGTAAATTAAGTGCGGAAATGGCAAAAGCAGAGGTTGAAGGAATAGTAAATGCCGGAATGTATCCGTTTATCAAACATTTTGTTTTAAATGAGCAGGAGATAAACAGAAATGCATTCCTTACGACCTGGAGCAATGAGCAGGCAATGCGTGAAATATATTTCAAACCATTTGAGGATACCATAAAAGCATATCCGGATGGAAAGATAGCTGTCATGTCTTCATACAATTTCCTTGGTACAGAGTGGGCAGGAAGCTGTACACAGCTGCTTAATGATGTGCTGAGAGGTGAATGGGGATACAAAGGAATGGTTATATCAGATTACTTTGGCAACTATGGATATATGGATGCAGACAGAGCTGTAAGAGGAGAAACCGACATGATGCTCGGAACAGCAGGAAATGATGCTATCATGACAGATCTTAGTGCTACATCAGTTATCGCCATGAGAAAAGCTGTTAAAAACATTCTGTATACAACAGTAAACAGTTCTGCGTATGAAAATTATGTGCCGGGTGAGACTCCGGGATGGCTTAAAATGATCTATGCAGCAGATGCGATTCTGGCTGTACTCTTAATTGCAGCAGAAGCAGCTTTGATCATCAGATACCGTAAGAAAAGAAATAATGATCAGATTATCGTAACCGATGGTGAGTAAGATGAAACATAAAGAAATCATAGATAAAATGACTTTAGAAGAAAAAGCAGCATTATTAAGCGGCAAAGGCGAATGGCAGACATGGAATCTAGACAGGCTTGGAATACCTTCAATTTACTGTTCTGATGGACCTCATGGCATTCGTAAGCAGGCAGGGACAGGAGACCATCTTGGTCTCAATCCCTCCCTTCCTGCCACATGCTTCCCAACAGCTGCAACGGTTGCAAACAGCTGGGATCCGGAGCTTGGAGATAAAATAGGGCAGGCGCTTGGACAGGAGGCCAATACACAGGGTGTTGATATCGTCCTTGGCCCCGGACTTAATATCAAGAGAAATCCGCTTTGTGGCAGAAATTTTGAGTATTTTTCAGAAGACCCATATCTTGCAGGAAAAATGGCAGCCGGATATATAAGAGGCATACAGAGCCAGGGTGTATATGCATGTCCGAAACATTTTGCGGTAAACAGCCAGGAACTAAGAAGAATGGCTATGAATGCAGTTGTCGATGAGAGGACGCTCAGGGAAATTTATCTGACAGGCTTTGAAATAGCTGTTAAGGAAGGTCATGCGAAGGCGATAATGACAAGTTACAATCAGGTAAACGGAACATATGCCAACGAAAATGCACATCTTCTTACTGATATATTGCGTGATGAATGGGGATTTGACGGCATAGTGATAACTGACTGGGGCGGATCAAATGATCATGTTAAAGGTGTACAGGCAGGATCTGATCTGGAAATGCCAAATCCCGGACTTGATTCGGCAAGGCAGCTTATAAAAGCTGTAAAAGAAGGCAGAATTAAGGAAAGCACTATTGATAACAGCGTTGACCGCATGCTTGAGGCAGTTTTTGAGCTTTCACAGGAACGAGAAAAAATAGATGATAAAGGATTTAAAAAGCATAATGATCTGGCTTACAGAGCCGCTGCCGAGAGTGCGGTATTATTGAAAAACAGTGACAATATACTGCCGCTTAAACCGGATACAAGGGTGGCTCTTATAGGTGATTTTGCTTATGTTCCGAGATATCAGGGCTCGGGTTCGTCAGTTGTGAATGCAACCTCTGTAGAGCACATGAATATGCTGATCAATAATACTACACTTCATGTTGTAGGATGCACAAGAGGTTATCTTCGTTCAGGCGGAATAGATGCTATCATGGAAAAGCAGCAATTGATCTGGCAGAGCAGGCTGATGTGGTTATTTACTGTTTCGGACTCGATGAACTTAGTGAATCTGAGGGTGTGGACAGAAATCACATGAGAATACCGCAGAATCAGATACATTTGCTTGAGGAACTGGTAAAGGTAAATAAAAATATAGTAGGTGTGCTAAGTGCAGGATCAGCAATAGAAATGTCATGGCATCATTGCCTTAAGGGCATCATTCACGGTTACCTGTACGGACAGGCCGGAGCCCGAGCTATGCTTGATATAATAACAGGCAAAATAAATCCGTCAGGCAGGCTCAATGAAACATATCCGGTCAGATATGAGGATACACCTTCACTGAGATATTTTCCAAGTGTGGAGAGAAACTCTGAATACAGGGAAGGAATTTTTGTCGGCTACCGATATTATGATACAGCAAACATAAGAGTGCTGTATCCGTTTGGCTATGGATTATCTTATACAAATTTCAAGTACAGTGATCTTATCGTCAATAACGATGGCATAAGGATTACAGTGACAAATACAGGCGATGTTGACGGCGCAGAAACAATCCAGCTTTACATAGGCAAAAAGGATGCAAAGATTTTCAGACCGGATAAGGAATTAAAAGGCTTCAAAAAGGTATTTCTTAAGGCTGGTGAAAGCAGAAATATAAATATAGATTTTGATGATAAAACATTCAGATATTGGAATATCATTACTTCAAAATGGGAAGTCGAAGCCGGAGAATATCAGGTGATGGTCGGAGCGGATTGTCAGGATATAAGGCATACAGGGCAGATAAATATTGACGGTACAACAACAGAATATCCATATTCAAAAGATCATATGCCATCTTATTTTTCCGGAAATATACAGAAAGTGTCTGATAAAGAATTTGAAGAATTACTTGACAGAACGATTCCCGATGGAAAATGGCGCGGTGAGCTGGATGTAAATGATGCTGTCTGCCAGATGTATTATGCCAAGAGTGCTCTTGCGCGTTTTATCTATAAAATACTTACAAATAAGTTGAAAAAAAATGAAGAGCTGGGTAAGACCGACCTAAATCTTTTATTCCAATACAATATTCCATTCAGGGCAATTGCCAAAATGACAGGCGGAATTGTAAGTATGGAATGATAGACGGTGTAATGATGGTTGTAAACGGTCATTTTTTCAAAGGATTCGGAATTGTTATTACAGGATTTTTCAGAAACAGGAGACTCAATAAAAAGTATATAAAGAAACTTAATTCAAACGGAGGAAAATGAAATGGAATTTTGGAAATCATTTACAGAAAAACATCCTAAATTATCCAAATGGGTATATCAGATATTTTATTTCTTCGTTTTTAGCATGGGAGTGACAATATTTCAGTATCTGGTATTTACGTTTATGCCTCACATCCTTGGAATAGGACTTGCCGGAACAGAATTTATGTGGCCAAGAAAAAATATGAATATACTTGGTGTAAAATTTACATGGAGCCTGTTGGGATATGATGTACTAAGAGATGCATCGGGTGCAGTGATGATAGGTGGTGGTCTCGGTTATTTTATAAGTTATGAAACAGGATCTTTTCTTGCACAGTGCATCAATTTTCCTTTACAGAGAAATATCACATTTAAAAGTAAGGGCAATCCGGTATATCAGGCAATCTGGTATTTTCTGGCATGGGTAGTCATATCACTGATATGCAATGGACTGAATAATCTGTGGATGCCTATCGCGGCTGTTTATGTACCGCCTGCAATATACAATATTCTTGTTACATTTATTACAGGTGGAGTATCTATGATAATATTTTTCTTTGTTTTTAAGATCATTTTTCCGGAGGGAGAGAAGAAATAATGAGTTTTAATTTTTCAATACCAACAAATGCGTTATTTGGAGCAGGTAAATTAAATGAACTTCATACACAGATAAATACACCAATGGGAGCTGTTCATGGAAGTAAGGCATTGGTTGTTATCTCAAATGGTAAATCTACACGTGCAAACGGATATTTAGACAGACTCGAGAACGAATTGAAGCAAAGTAATGTGGAATATGTTATTTTTGATAAAGTGGGTTCAAACCCTACAAAGCCTGTTGTTGAAGAGGGCGGAAAATTTGCGAAAGAAAATGGCTGTGATTTTATCGTTGCTTTAGGTGGCGGAAGCGTAATGGATGCTTCGAAAGCAATCGGCATTATGGCAACTAATGAGAGTGATGATCTCTGGGATTATGTTATGTTTGGAACAGGAAAGAAACAGTGGCCACCGATGCCATCACTTCCAATCGTGGCTATTACAACAACAGCCGGTACAGGTTCAGAGACTGACGGCGGCGGTGTTATTACCAATCCGGATACCCAGGAGAAAACAGGAGTATTTGGTACAGGAACTATGCCGGTCCTTGCGATCGTTGATCCTGAATTGATGACAAGTGTTCCGGCTGCATTCAAGGCATACCAGGGATTTGATGCATTATTCCATTCTACTGAAGGATATATTTCCGCAAATAGAAATGAATTCAGCAAGATGGTTGCTGCAGAGGCAATCAGAAATGTGTCATGCAATCTTGTTACATCAATTCGTGAGCCTGAAAACATTGAGGCAATGAGTAATGTTGCATTCGGAAGTTATCTTTCAGGCATACAGATGACAGTTGGAACATGCGTCAGTGCACATCCGCTTGAGCATGCACTTTCGGCATATCATGAGAAGCTTCCTCATGGAGCCGGTCTTATTATGATTTCAAAAGCATTTTATAGTTTCTTTATCGATAAGCATGTCTGTGATGATCGTTTCATTGAAATGGCAAAGCTTATGGGTATGGAAGATGCAAAAAAACCAGAAGATTTTATAACAATGCTTGTTAAATTACAGGAAGACTGTAATGTAACAGACCTTAAAATGTCTGATTATGGAATTACACCTGAGGAATTTCCAAAGATGGCTGAAAATGCAAGAGCTACTCTTGGAATTAACTTCGAGAATGATATGTATAAGCTTACTGATGAAGATTGTGTTGCAATCTATCAGGGATCTTATAAATAAACCTTAACCTCTGGGTTTAAACTGATTAACGAAAGGAGACTTCTTATGGAAGTCTCTTTTTCGTATACTTATTTTAGGAAAATAAGTGATAGAAAGAAAGGGTGCGTTTAAACATGGAGAAAAGAATTTTAGGAAGAGACTTGGAAGTATCAGAAATCGGATTAGGATGTATGGGAATGAGCCATGCATACGGAACTGTATCGACAGAAAAAGAGGCAGAGGCTTTGATAGATAAAGCCATAGACTGTGGCTGTACATTTTTTGATACAGCAGAGATATACGGAACAGCAGAAGACCCGCATCACAATGAAAAACTGCTTGGAAAGATATTGAAGCCATATAGAAACAAAATAGTGCTGGCATCAAAGTGTGGCATACGATTTGATGAAACAGCAACAACTGTTAATAAACCGTTGATCCCGGATGGACGACCGGAGACAATTAAATCGTCGATCGATGGCTCATTGAAGCGTCTTAACACAGATCATCTGGACTTATACTATATCCACCGTATAGATCCGACGGTGCCAATTGAGGAGACAGCAGGGGCAATGAAGGAATTGATTGAACAGGGAAAGATCACGCACTGGGGACTTTCAGAGGCAGATGAAGATACGATCAGACGCGCTAATAAAGTATGTCCGATAACTGCGATCCAGAACAGATATTCCATGATGTATAGGGACTATGAAAAATTATTCCCTGTACTTGAAGAATTAGGAATAGGATTTGTTGCTTTTTCTCCACTTGCGAATGGTTTCCTTACAGCTGTGTATAATTCCCATGCACAATTCGAAAAACCGGGAGATTACAGAAGCATGATGCCACAGTTTAGTGATGAAGGAATTGAAGAAAATAAGGAATTTATACTCTGGATAAAACTTCTGGCAGAGGAGAAAAAAGCTACACCGGCCCAGATATCACTTGCGTGGATGAGTGCAAAGAAACCGTATATCGTTCCTATTCCGGGAACAAGAAAGGTAAGCAGACTGGAAGAGAACATGAAAGCATCTGAGATAAAACTGACAAAAGATGAAGTAAAAGCAATAGATGAGATGCTCGACAATATACCAATGTCGCAGGTATTTGGTGGTTCAAAGATACAGAAAAAATAGTAGCTTAATATTTCTGCAAAGTAGAACATTTAGAACAATCATGATGACATATCCGCTTAGTCTGTCGTTTACTGCGGTATTGATATTTATTTTATTGATAATAAGCAGACCATCGAAGCGTTATGCAAAAAATATAAAAGAGAAAAATTAATGAGATAAAACAGTAAAGGAGCAAATATGAGTATTAAAAAACTAATCCCGGCAATTCTTATCGGAACACTTGCATGTGTTAACATTGCAGGATGTACATCAAGTAAAGACAGAGAAGCAACTAAAACTAAACAGGAACTTAAGTCGACACAGATTGAAAGTAATAATGGAGAGTCATCAAAGGTACTTGTAGTATATTATTCGGCATCAGGAAATACAAAGGCTGTTGCAGAGAATATTGCAGAAGAGACAGACGGAGATCTGTTTGAGCTTGTGCCGACAGACGTGTATACAAGTGATGATCTGGATTGGACTAACAAAAACAGCAGGGTAACTCAGGAACATAATAATCCTGAGACAAGAGATGTGGAACTTGAATACAATACAGTTGACAACTGGGATGATTATGACACCGTTTTTATAGGTGCTTGAGTTATAATTGGGACAAGTTAGAAGAAACCCAGTAAAATCAAGGGGTTGGAACTAATTTAGTCCTTATTTTTATACCTTTAAATCGGTACAGGATAGGGCAGCGCTGACATATCAATCCGAAATATGACCATTACATAGAGCAGTTCAGATTCATGGGCTGAGTGTGCTTTATGTACCCAAGAGAGGTGAAAATTGAATAGTAATAATTTTAGGTAGGACTAAATTAGCTTTGCACTGAAAAGTGTATCCGGCTGTTTGTCCTGCCTTTTTTATTGGAAATGAGCAGGAGATGGCAGAAAAGAAGCTGATTTGGTCTGAATGTAAGTCATCTCGCAAAAAGAGAGGTGGCTGTATATGGAAGTATTGTCTTATGAAAGCAAGAGCAGAGTGTGATCGAATATAAATCGTTGGCAGATCTTTCAGAGACAAGGAAAATAGGATAGAAACACAAACCGAAAGGTACGGGTAGCTGTATGAACAAAATTAGTAAGATTTGGAGGAACAGAAAAATGAATAACAAGTTAGAGGTAATAGGAATTGATCACGGCTGGTCAATGATGAAAACCGTAACTCAGGTATTTGTCACAGGGGTAAAGGAGATTACAACTACTCCGGCACTTTTTGGAGATGTTCTTGAGTACGACGGTAAGTATTACAAGATTGGAACAGTAAGGCAGGAAGTGAAAGATACAAAGGTTGAAGATGACAGCTTTTATCTTTTGACACTGGCAGCAGTCGCAAAGGAATTGAAGAAAAGAGGATTGTCAGATGCAAAGGTATTTCTTGCAGTAGGACTTCCACTTACCCGATTTGGAGCAGAGAGAAATAACTTTATTAAATACCTGACCAAGAATAAGCGTGTTGATTTCAGATATGAAAATGAAGCATACCATATTGAGATTGACGATGTGGCGGTATTCCCACAGTGCTATGCGGCTGTGGTTGACAAGATACCGACTATGGCAAAGAAAACGCTGGTTGTTGATATCGGTAGCTGGACAATAGATATTATGCCCGTGATTAACAAGTCACCGGACGAATCAAAGTGTGTTACTGTGCCAAGAGGACTTATTACCTGTATGCGTTCTATCAATGAGCAGTGTGTAAGACAGCTCAATGGGGAAGTTGATGAAACAGAAATCCAGAATATTATGCGATATGGCAGGTCTGATATAGATGATGAATACCTTGCGATTATCAAGGCTGAGATAGAGGACTTTGTTGAAAAGGTATATAACTCAATCCGTGAGTTTGGTTATAACCTTAAAACTACACCGATTGTATTTGTAGGTGGCGGGGCAGTGGTAATGAAGAATTTCAGCAATCACGAAGCAACGAATATCTCTTATATCCTTGATGTAAAGGCAAATGCCAGAGGATATGAACAGCTTGCCATTATGGGATTGAAAACTGCTAAGAGACTTGCATAGGGGGGAGTCATATGGCACGAAGGCATATTATGGAGAGCACATTCCGACTGAATCTGCTCAATCCTCAACACGCTAAAATCAATGAGGTCATAAAGGGGCTTAATCCAAAGATATATAAGTCAAAGAATCAGTTCCTGATTGAAGCCTGTGAGTTTTATATTGACCACTATGGAGAGGATGATATTCCCTCCAAAGAGGAAAAGAGATATGAACAGTTTGTAACGAGGGACGAGATAGAAAAGATAAAAAAGGAAATTGAGTATTCTGCAATGAGTGAGGCAAGAAAAGAGGTCATTTCTTTACTTGGGGGAGCTTTGGCGGGAGTGAAGAACAGCCAGCCGGTAGTGATTGCAAACCCACAGGGAGATATGAAGAACAGCCGGAAGAAGATGTTATGAATGATTCAGATGTTGCAGGATTGGCAATGGGATGGATGTTGAAAGGAGATTGATTATTATGAGAAGAATTGCAGGAGCCGTAGGAACCGCTGTTTTACAGGTACTCAAGTGGATGCTGAAAATTGTTCTTGGAGCATTCAAGCTGTTCTTGGGACTTGTCAGGTTGGTTCTTCTTCTATTCTGTCTGGTAGCAAGAGTATTTCTTTCATTCGTAAGAATGGGAACATTTTGAGGGGAGGTGAGACTATGGAGGTAAAAGGCTTCTTTCCTGCTTACAGGAAAAACAGAAGACTTGTGAAGTATTTCTTTAAATTTAAGAAATTGTTATAATCAAGGAGGTTAAAATGCACAGAATACGGGATTGTCCGGAATGAGCTGACGGGTATATCAAAGAGAAAATAAAAACAATCAACCTTGCGGGGGAATGTAAGCCAATGACTTATGTTCCCCCGCTTTTTTTGTTTGGAGGATAAGCAGATATGATGAATTATGAGATTTTTAAGGAAGTAGTAAAAGAGAAGTTTATGGACTATATGCCGGATAACTTCAAAGGTATGGAGCTTGTAGTTATGCCTGTGGAAAAGGTAAATATGACCTATGACGGTATCAGTATCAGAGGCAAAGATACTAATATTTCTCCTACTATTTATATCAACGATATGTATGAGAAATATCAGAACTGTGGTGATCTGGAGGAAACACTGATGGCGGCATGTGACCTTATGGCAATGGAGTTTGCAAAGACACCGCAAGTTGTTGATGTTGACAGCTTATACAAAGATGCAGATGAAAAGGTAGTATTCCAGCTTATCAATACGGAACAGAACAGGTCATTTCTGGAGCAGGTGCCACACAGAGAATTTCAGGATCTTTCCATTATCTATAAACTTGTGGTAAATGCGGATGCTGAAAGTATTCAGAGTATAAAGGTTACGAACAGCCTTGCGGAAAGACTTGGAATGAATGAGGAGCAGCTTTTTAAATATGCGGCTGAAAACACAAGAAGAATCTTACCGCCAAGAATAAGAAATATGAATGATGTTATGAAAGAGATGTTTTTAAGTGACGGGATGCCGGAGGAGATAGCAGAGATGATGATCAGGGAAGTTCCACCGGAGCAGACTCTGTGGATAATCTCCAATAACAGGGGAATTGACGGTGCAGTATCAATGCTTTATGAGAATGAGCTTCACGAACTGGCAGAAAACCTTGAAAGTGATCTGTATATCCTGCCTTCAAGTGTGCACGAAGTTCTTGCGGTGTCTACTGAGCTGACCGAACCGGAGGAGCTTGCACAGATGGTGGCAGAGGTGAATATGCAGGAGGTGGCATTGGAAGAAAGACTTTCCAATCAGGTATATCACTATGATAAAGATTTAAGGAAACTCACGCTTGCAACGGATACACCGAACAAGAGACTGGACGGTATCGTGGCAGAGCCGCAGCTTGTATATGACGCAAAGGAAAAAGCGAGATAGGAGCAGTTATGGAGCAGGAACTTACCGTAGAAGAACTGATTGCTCTTATAAACAGCCAGAAAGGTGAC